>Cobain_p2__coassemble_477_pt1 | contig 218793 bp, 189 predicted proteins | sample Cobain_p2__metabat2_high_PE_012 | metagenome-assembled genome bin Cobain_p2 | reverse complement strand
ATGGTATGGGAACATGGAAATGCTGAAAAGTATATAGAAAATCAAGGTTGAGGAGAATTCAGCAAAGCAGGAGGCGTTTTCATCTATATTATTTTAGGGTTTTGGAAGCGGCACTGGAAGAAAATCGTCCGGCATCTTGACAAGTAAAGGCAAATAGTGGTACGGTTACTGTGCAATTTTAAAAAGACATTCTTTATGATGAGGAGAAGAGCATGCAGGAGTTAAAACCGATCAAAGAAGGTAAAGTACGCGAGATTTATGACAACGGCGAAAGTCTGATCATGGTTGCCACAGACCGCATCAGCTGCTTTGATGTGATACTTCACAACGAAGTGACAAAGAAAGGCGCTGTCCTGACACAGATGTCCAAATTCTGGTTTGATATGACCAGGGATATTTTGCCGAACCATATGATTTCTGTAGATACGAAGGACATGCCGGAGTTTTTCCAGCAGGAGAGATTTGAAGGGAAGTCCATGATGTGCAGAAAGCTTCAGATGCTTCCTATCGAGTGCATCGTGCGCGGCTATATTACAGGAAGCGGCTGGGCGAGCTATCAGGAGAATGGAACTGTCTGCGGAATCCGTCTGCCGGAGGGACTGCAGGAATCCGATAAGCTTCCTGAGCCTATTTACACACCTTCCACGAAAGCGGAGATCGGTGACCATGATGAGAATATTTCCTTTGAGCAAAGCGTTGCGCACTTGGAAAAATATTTCCCCGGCAAAGGTCAGGAGTATGCGGAGCTGCTTCGTGACAAGACAATTGCTATTTACAAAAAGTGTGCAGAATATGCGTTGAGCAAGGGAATCATCATTGCAGATACCAAATTTGAGTTTGGTCTGGATGAGGATGGCAATCTGGTAATCGGTGATGAGATGCTTACTCCCGACAGCTCTCGTTTCTGGCCGGCAGAAGGATATGAGCCTGGACATGGTCAGCCTTCTTTCGACAAACAGTTTGCACGCGATTGGCTGAAGGCAAATCCGGACAATGACTGGACACTTCCTCAGGAAATCGTGGACAAGACGATAGAGAAATATCTGCAGGCATATGAGATGCTGACAGGTAAAGAGCTGGCATAAAACGGAAATAAAAACGCGAGCGGTACTGGACATCTCCTTTTTTTCATGCTATGCTTTTGGTATCATTATAAATTTTGTTTGGAGGATGCAGAAGTCATGGCAAGAAGAAAGAAAAATATGACATTAGAAGAAGAGATGGCTTTTCTGGATGGCGAGATAACAAAGGCTGAAGATGCGCTGAAAGCATTAAAGACACGCAGAAAAGAACTTGCTAAGGCAAAAGAGCAGGAAGAGCTGCAGGCGCTGTACGCAGCCATCAAAGAGTCCGGAAAATCCGTAGCGGACGTGATTTCTACATTGAAATAAAGCAGAGCGATGTATTAATAGCGTATTGTTCTGAAAAAATGGGGGAACAGGCAGATACCTGTTCCCTGTTTTCATACGATAGAAACAGATAGCATGGGATAAAGCATAGGAGAAGAGCATGGGGAAGGAAAGAGTGATCCACGCGGCGCTGTTAGGGATAGGAACCGTTGGCGGCGGCGTATTTAAGCTGGCAAAGGAGCAGGAAGAGGATATTATCGCAAAGACAGGGGCACGTCTTGTCATCGATAAGATACTGGTTCGTGACAGGAATAAAAAGCGTGAAGGAGTTCCTCAGGAGCTTTTGACAGACGATTGGCAGGAAATCGTAAATGATGAAAATATAGAAATCATTATCGAGGTAATGGGCGGGATAGAACCTGCATTGACATGGCTGCAGGAGGCAATGCTGGCAGGCAAACAGGTTGTTACGGCAAATAAGGACCTGCTTGCCGAGCATGGCGCGGAGCTGTTTGCAGCGGCAGAGGAAAAGAGCTGCGACCTTCATTTTGAAGCGGCTGTAGCGGGGGCTATCCCTATCATCCGTCCCCTGAGGCAGAGTCTGACGGCGAGCCAGCTCACAGAAGTGATGGGTATCGTCAACGGGACGACCAATTATATCCTTACGCGTATGTCAGAGGACGGGATGGGATACGGAGACGCATTAGAACTGGCAACGGAGCTTGGATATGCAGAGAGCGATCCGACTGCTGATGTGGAAGGATATGATGCAGGACGTAAGCTTGCTATCATGGCGTCTATCGCATTTAATTCCCGTGTGACTTTTTCACAGGTCTATACAGAAGGCATTACCAGAATAACGGCGAATGACATCCAGTATGCGAAGGAATTCGGATATGTGATAAAACTGATAGGAATGACGAAGCTGACGGAGAATGGGATAGAAGTAAAGGTACATCCGATGCTTCTGCCGCAGGAGCATCCGCTTTCAGCGGTCCGTGATTCCTTCAATGCGGTGTTTGTGCATGGAAAGGCATGCGACGATGCGATGTTTATGGGCCGCGGAGCGGGACAGATGCCGACTGCCAGCGCGGTCATGGGCGATGTCATCGATGCGATGCGCAATATATTGCACAATGCCTGCGGAAAGATAGGCTGCGGGTGTTATAAAAATCTTCCGGTCAAGTCTGTGGAGGAGACGCAGAGCAGATTTTTCCTGCGGACTCAGGTCGTGGATAAGCCGGGAGTCCTGGCGAAGATTGCCGGTATTCTTGGGAATAACGGCGTGAGTATCGAGCAGGTTTATCAGAAAAAGAGCGTGGACGGGATTTCCGAGCTGGTAATAATAACAGATCTTGTACAGGAAAAACATTTTGACGATGCTCTTAAAGAATTAGAGTGTATGGATGTCGTAAAGGAAATTTCCGGTGTTATCCGTGTTTACGGATAACCCGGGTTAAGACACAAAAAGAAATATGGAGACCGCCCGGACGAAAGCGTTCGGGCGGTCTTATGTTTTATACGAGCTTCATGTCGATTCGTATGTCGTTGCCGGACACGGTCACATCTGCCATACTTCCGACAATGAGGGGCATCATCGGAGGAAGGTGTCCGAGGTCCACATCCATAATGACGGGGACATGATAGCGGGAAGCGGTGGACAGAATTGCTTCATAGGTATCCAGTCCCATCATTTCCTGACCGAAGCAGAGCGGTCGTCCGATGAGGAAGCCTTTTACATAACGAAACCATCCGGCATGTTCCATCTGCCACATTGCGCGGCGGATGGAAAAGACATTCAGGTCGCAGGATTCCAGAAACCATATGATACCATCGTTTTTATATTTTTCGATAAAATCCGTTGTCTTATCGTAGCTGGTACCCAACAGGTTTACGAGACAGTCCATGCAGCCGCCCAGCAGCCTTCCGGAAAAGAAAGCATCCCGGTCAGGAAAACGGCGGATAATGCGGGGCTCGGTCACATGATAGGGAACGAGCGGCTGGTTTTCATTTTTCAGGGAAGTACGTTCCCAAAGTTCATACCCGGAAACGCAGTAGCTTTGTCCAGTGAGGATGCCGAGGGCATCGTGAAGGGCGGGGTGCCACGGTTCCATGCCGAATGCCGCAGCGCAGGGACCGTAGACAGAAGCAGTGTCAGCGAGCGTTGCCAGCAGATAGGTCATATTTGTATTATCTGAAAATCCCATGTACCATTTGGGGGTGGACCGGGAAATGCGTTCAAAGTCCACATGGTCCAGAATTTCACACATGAGCTCTCCGCCGCCGCAGGATATCAGACAGTCGTTTTGGCTGCTGACATAATATTCGGTAAGCTCTTCACCGCACTTTTCGGGCGTATTGCTGATGCCGATGCCTTCCCCGGCGTAGCAGTTGGGACCAAGGTCGAGAGAATATCCGAGGGAGGAAAATTTTTTCAGGGCATTTTCAAAGGCTTCTTTGTAAGGGGAGGTATTGCAGCCAAAGGAAGGGGCGATAAAGCCAATCGTTCCGTTTGGCAAAAGGCTGTTTGGATATTTCATAGTAGTTCCTTTCTTGTGTGGAAAAAGATGCATTGACAAGGAGTTACAGCTTGACGTTTTCGGTCGGTACGATAAAGCCTTCTCCGAAGACTTCGCTTGTTTCGGTGATCATGACGAAGGCGCTGGGGTCAATCTCATGGGCAGCCTGACGTACTTTGTAGATTTCTGTTTTGGAGCAGGCGCATAAAAGAACCTGACGATCGATATCCGTATAGGCGCCTCTGGCGCGGATGGAGGTCGAACCTCTGGCGCATACCTCATCTATCCGGCTGGAAACCTGAGGACCGCAGGTAGTGATAATGATAGCGAGCTTTCCTGCGCTCGTACCGTACATTATCTTGTCAATGACAACGGATGTTACAAATGCTGCGATCAGACCGTAAAGCACAGCGTCTATATTGCCAAAGACAGGCCAGCCGATACCGATGATGACAAGGTCTATCGTCATTGTGACGGCTCCGATAGAGAGATGCGGGTGAAGGGTTTTGATGGACATCGTTAAGAAGTCCGAACCGCCGGTAGAGGAGCCGCGCATATAGATAAGCCCCAGACCGGCTCCGAAAAATACGCCGGAGAACAGTGCGGCGAGCATAGGATTGCCGTCATAGGCAGGCGTGAGCGGAAAGATAAAATCGAGAATGATGGTATTGATGATAATCGTGCGGATAGATTTGAGCATGAAATGTTTTCCGACGATGCGGTAGCTCATCAGGATGAGGGGAATGTTCAGGACAAGAGAGGTCGTGCCGATGGGAAGTCCCCAGAGATGATTGGCAATAAGGGCAAGTCCGGAAAGACCGCCCGGAGCAAAGTTTGCAAGCTTTGCAAACGTGTAGATGCCGATAGAAAAAAGGATATTGCCGACAATATCGCATATCCAGTCCAGGCATATGTCGCGGGTGTGCTGATTTAAATGAATGGAGTTTTTTAAAGATTTCATATGATGTTCTCCGTTTATTTTATAGTATACATATAGATTGTGACATGGAGGGAAAAAAAAGTCAAGAAAAGTGAAAATCCATGTCATTTGCGCAGCTGCCCAGTTTAGAAAAAATTCAGAAAAAATTTCTTGAAATAGGAAAAAGACAGGAGTAGGATATAAGAAGTAATTAACAATGTTAATTATTTATCATGTTAATACTTGCGCACGGTGGGGAGGAGACGGAGATGGAATCTATGAATCTTGTAAAGCAGTTTATGAAGGCGATGTCGCGGTTTCGGAAGATGGATTACAGCGTGCTGCATCCGGGAGCCGGAAACGGAGAATTTGCTGCGCTGGAGCTGATAAGCTGCCACAGCAGGCAGCAGGGAACATTATACGGAGTCTATGTCAGCGAGCTTTTAAAGGTCATGGATGTTTCAGCACCGGCTCTTTCAAGACTCTTACGGAGTATGGAGCAAAAAGGATTGTGTGTGCGGGAGATAGACCCGGACGACAGACGCAGCACTTGCGTTCATCTGACGCCTGCAGGGCAGCTGGCGAGAGACAGGGGACATACCCTGATGCTCGGATTTGCTTCCCGCGTGGTGAAGGGAATGGGAGAAGAAGAGTTCCGTCAGATGATCGAGCTCTGGAACCGTTTCGGGGACGTGATGGAAAGCGAAATCTCAGCATTGAAGAAGGGAGACTGATATGTTTCGGCTACTGGGCTATTTAAAACAATGTAAAAAATCGGTGCTGGCGATCATTATCTTACTGATCGTACAGGCGTATTGTGATCTGGCGCTGCCGCAGTATACGTCGGATATCGTAGACGTTGGTATTCAGCAGGGAGGTATCGAGCACGCGGCGCCCGAATGGATGAGGGAAGAGACGTATGACAGCCTGAAGAAGCTGATGACTTCCGGGGAAGAGGCAGTGGCAGCGTCTTTTTATGAAAAGACGGAAGATGGGAGTTTCCGGAGGACAACGGATAAAAGAGAGCATCTGGAGCAGCTGAATGAGGTATTCTCTATGCCGATGGCGATGCTTTCGGGAATAGAGGACATGGCAGCACAGGGAGCAGACGGTATCGCCATGCCGGAGGCGGCAGCCTTGTTGCAGACATCGGAGTTTTCAGACGAACAGCTGCTTGAGCTGAGGAAAAAAATCAGCGCTCAGATGGGCGATATGAGCCCATCCATGTTGGAACAAAAGGCGCTTCTTTTTGTACGGCAGGAATATGAGGCGATGGGAAAGGACACAGGTGCGGTTCAGACAAAATATCTTATCATGACGGGAGCCAGGATGCTCGGGTTTACCCTTTTGATGGTGATGAGCGCGATACTTGTAAGTCTGCTGGCGTCCAGAGCGGCTGCTCTGATAGGCAAAAATCTGAGAGGACAGGTGTTTGACCGGGTGATGTCGTTTTCAAATGCAGAGATGCACAGATTTTCTACGGCATCTCTGATAACGAGGAGTACGAACGATATCCAGCAGGTCCAGATGGTAGCGGTCATGCTTTTGCGGATGGTCATTTATGCGCCTATTGTCGGGATAGGCGGTGTGCTGAAGGTGACTGAAACAAAGACAGGGATGGCGTGGATAATTGCGCTGGCAGTGGCAGTGATAATGGCGGTCGTGCTTGTGCTGATGGGGATAGCCATGCCAAAATTCCAGAAGATGCAGCAGCTTGTGGACCGTCTGAATCTGGTATCGCGGGAAGTGCTGACAGGCTTACCGGTTATCCGGGCGTTTTCCAGAGAAAAATTTGAAGAAGAGCGATTTGACCGTGCGAACAGGGATTTGATGAAAACGCAGCTGTTTACGAACCGTGTGATGACACTCATGATGCCGACGATGATGCTGATAATGAACTGCGTGACGGTAATGATCGTGTGGTTCGGAGCCAAAGGAATTGATACAGGAAGCCTGCAGGTCGGTGACATGATAGCATTTATGACTTATACGATGCAGATAGTTATGTCGTTTTTGATGCTTACGATGGTATCTGTGATGCTGCCGCGGGCAGGGGTGGCGGCAGATCGTATCGAAGAGATACTGAATACGGACAGCAGCGTATCCGATGCGGAAGATGTTCAGGATGAAAAGCTGGACTGCAGGGGAGTTCTTTCTTTTGAAGATGTCAGCTTTAAATATCCGGGAGCGGATGATGATGCTTTGGAACATATCAGCTTTACGGCGGAGCCGGGAAAGACAACGGCGGTCATCGGAAGCACCGGCTGCGGGAAATCTACGCTGATAAACCTGATACCCAGATTTTATGATGTGACGGAAGGGCGTATCCTGCTGGACGGCGTGGATATCAGGCAGCTTTCCCAGCACAGGCTGCGCGAGGTGATAGGTCTCGTGCCGCAGAAAGGGATTTTATTTTCGGGAACTATCGCTTCCAACATTAAGCTTGCGGGAGAAGATAGAATAGGAGACGCGCAGATGAGAGAGGCGGCGCGTATCGCACAGGCAGAGGAGTTTATCGAAGGAAAGCCTGAGGGATATGAAAGTGCGGTAGCTCAGGGCGGAAGCAATGTTTCAGGAGGACAGAGACAGCGGCTGGCTATCGCCAGGGCAATCGCCAAAGAGCCGAAGATATATCTGTTTGACGACAGCTTTTCCGCATTGGATTATAAGACGGATGCAGCGCTGAGAAAAGCGCTCGCACAGAAGGCCTCCCGGGCAACGGTCATCATTGTGGCGCAGCGCATCAGCACGATCATGAATGCGGACCAGATACTTGTTCTGGAGGAAGGAAAGCTTGTCGGGAAGGGGACGCACAGGGAGCTTTTGAAAAACTGCAGCGCATATCAGGAAATAGCCCGTTCCCAGCTGTCTGAGAGCGAACTGAAAGGAGGAACGGAGCAATGAGCCAGAAACATTCAGGACGCCCGATGATGGGCCACGGACATGGACACGGGATGGTATCCGGTCAAAAGGCGAAGGATTTTAAAGGAACAGTCGGAAAACTGTTTTCATATCTGGGAAAATACCGTATCGGTCTGGCAGTGGTCATGGTCTTTGCAGTGGGCAGCACGATATTCAGTATTATCGGTCCAAAGGTATTGAGCAAGGTAACGACGGAATTGTTCAACGGTCTTGTGGCGAAGGTAAGAGGAATCGGAGGCATTGATTTTGGACGGATAGGTCAGATATTGACCTGGCTGCTCGGAATATACCTTGTCAGCGCACTGTTTAATTTTATCCAGGGATGGCTGATGACAGGTATCACACAGAAGCTGTGCTTTCGGATGCGCAGGGAGATTTCGGAAAAAATACACCGGATGCCGATGAAATATTTTGAATCCAGAACAGTCGGAGAGGTGTTGTCCCGTATCACAAATGATGTGGATATGCTGGGTCAGAGCCTGGGACAGAGCATCACGCAGCTGGTCACTTCGGTCACGATGATGATAGGCGTACTCATCATGATGCTTTCGATCAGCCCTCTTATGACTGTCATCGTCTTTGTCATTCTTCCGGTTTCAGGAGGTTTGATAGGAGCAGTGGTAAAGCATTCCCAGAAATATTTCATCCAGCAGCAGGAGTGTCTGGGCAGTATCAACGGACAGGTGGAGGAATGCTACAGCGGTCACAATGTTATCCGGGCGTTTAATCGGGAAGATGCGGTGAAGGCAGAATTTAACGGAACCAATGAAGAACTGTATCAGTCTGCCTGGAAGTCTCAGTTTATCTCCGGAATGATGCAGCCTATCATGACGTTTGTGGGAAATCTCGGTTATGTGGCGGTAGCGGTCAGCGGAAGCATCCTGACGGTAAAAGGAACGATAGAGGTCGGCGATATTCAGGCATTTATCCAGTACGTGAGAAACTTTACCCAGCCTATCACGCAGATCGCACAGGTATCGAATATGCTGCAGTCTACAGCGGCAGCGGCAGAGCGCGTGTTTGAGTTTCTGGAGGAAGAGGAAGAGGACCAGACCGTAGAAAACCCGGTCGGCATCGAGGGGCTTACCGGGGCGGTCTCCTTTGAGCATGTGCAGTTTGGATATACGCCGGAAAAAATCATCATCAAAGATTTTTCCTGTCAGGTAAAGCCCGGACAGACGGTGGCGATAGTCGGTCCTACGGGAGCGGGAAAAACGACGATGGTAAAGCTGCTGATGCGGTTTTACGATGTGAACAGCGGGGCAATTTGCCTGGACGGCTATGATGTGCGCCGGTTCGACAGGGGAAAGCTGCGCGAAATGTTTGGTATGGTACTGCAGGATACATGGCTGTTTAAAGGAACCATTATGGAAAACATCCGTTACGGTCGTCTGGATGCTACGGATGAGGAAGTGATCGCAGCCGCAAAGGCAGCGCATGCGGACAGGTTTATACGGACGCTCCCGGGCGGATATCAGATGGAACTAAATGAAGATGCTACGAATGTGTCTCAGGGACAAAAACAGCTTTTGACGATAGCGCGAGCCATCCTTTCCGACAGTCCCATCATGATATTGGATGAGGCGACCAGCTCTGTGGATACGAGGACCGAGATACAGATACAGAAGGCGATGAACAATCTGATGAAGGGGCGCACGAATTTTGTCATAGCACATCGTTTGTCCACTATCCGGGATGCGGATGTGATACTCGTGATGAAGGACGGCGATATCGTGGAGCAGGGTGCTCATGAACAGCTGCTGGCAAAGGGAGGCTTTTACGCACAGCTGTACAATTCCCAGTTTGAGGAATCGAATCGTTAAAATATTGCAGTATTTCCTTAAAAATTTGCATAGACATCCTGCGGCGCAATGACGTATGATAACATTGTGCCGCAGGATGGCGCAATTACGGCAAAACAGCCCGTATTATAAAAAAGACATGTGAAAAGGGGAAGGAAATATGGCGGTTTATGCAGACAGGGAGAGCAGGGTATTTACACTGCAGACAAAAAACACGACCTATCAGATGAAAGCGGATGATAAGGGCGTGTTTTTGCACACTTACTATGGAGAAAAAACGGATAACAGTGATAAATCTTATCTGATACGTTGTGCAGACAGGGGATTTTCAGGGAATCCATATGAGGTCGGGACATTTGACCGCAGCTATTCGCTGGATATGCTTCCGCAGGAGTACAGCTGTTTTGGAACGGGGGATTATCGTATCAGTGCGCTGAGAGTCCGGCAGGCGGACGGAAGCCGCGCGGCAGAGCTTCGGTATGCAGGCTGCGAGACCAGAAAAGGAAAATACGCGATTCCCGGGCTTCCGGCGGCATATGGAGCTCAGGAAGAAGCGGATACGCTGGAAGTTATTTTGAAAGATGAGGCATGCGGGATCGAGGTACGGCTTTTATACGGCGTTTTTGAAAAAAAGGATGTAATAACGAGAGCGGTGCGGATAACCAACCGTTCTGAAAGGCCGGTCGTGCTGGAAAAGGCGGCGAGCCTGTGTCTGGACTGGCAGCAGGGGGAATTTGACTGGCTTACGTTTTACGGACGTCATGCGATGGAGCGCAACGTGCAGCGCACCGGCATCGCACATGGTGTGCAGTCGGTAGGGAGCGTGCGTGGCGCATCGAGTCATCATTATAATCCGTTTGCTGTTTTATGTGAAAAAGGGACAGATGAGACAAAGGGGCTTTGCTATGGATTTTCCTTTATGTACAGCGGGGAATTTCTGATTGAGGCAGAAAAGGATCAGGCGGATCAGACGAGGTTTGTGTGCGGAATCCATCCGGATGATTTTGACTGGACATTAAATCCGGGAGAGAGCTTTGATACGCCGGAGGTTTTGATGAGCTGCAGTGCGGAAGGATTCGGCGGGATGAGCCGCAATCTGCATGACCTGATACGGGAAAACGTGTGCAGAGGAGAATGGAAGCATAAGCGCCGTCCGATATTGATCAACAACTGGGAAGGCACTTATTTTGACTTTACAGGGGATAAGCTTGTATCCATAGCTGAAGAGGCTGCAAAGTTGGGCGTGGAGCTGTTTGTCATGGACGACGGATGGTTCGGAAAGCGGGACAGTGACAATTCGGGTCTGGGCGACTGGTATCCTAACGAAGAGAAGCTTGGCTGCACGCTCAAAGAGCTGGGAGAGCGGATAGAGGCGCTGGGCATGAAGTTCGGTATCTGGTTTGAGCCGGAATGTATTTCCGAGGACAGCGATTTGTACCGGGCGCATCCTGACTGGGCGGTACAGATTCCCGGACGGAAACCGAACCTGAGCCGTAATCAGCTCATTCTGGATTTTTCCAGAGAAGATGTTCAGGAATACATCATAGAGAGGCTGTCGGCAATTTTAGACAGCGCACCGATATCTTATGTAAAGTGGGACTTTAACAGGAGTATCTGTGATAAATTTTCGGCAAATCTTTCTGCCGGGCGGCAGGGAGAAATGGCGCACCGCTTTGTGCTGGGGCTTTACCGTGTGCTGGAGGAGCTTCTGGAGAGGTATCCTCATCTGCTTCTGGAGGGCTGCAGTGGGGGCGGCGGACGGTTTGATACAGGGATGCTGTATTATTCGCCCCAGATATGGTGCAGCGATGATACGGATGCTATCGAACGGCTTCAGATTCAGTATGGAACATCCTTTGCGTATCCGGTCAATACGATGGGAGCGCACGTTTCCGCAGTCCCGAACCATCAGACGGGCAGGGTGACGCCCATTGCGACAAGAGCATGCGTTGCGATGGCGGGAACCTTTGGTTATGAGCTGGATGTAAACAAAATGACGGATGAGGAAAAAGAGGCGGTAAAACGCCAGATACAGATATTTAAAGAGCAATATGACCTCATTTCCTATGGAGATTACTACCGGCTGACCGATGTGCAGAAAAGCTCCTGCGCGGTATGGGAGACGGCGGCAAAAGACGGCTCAGAGGCGCTGGTAAGCGCCGTGTGGCAGCATGTTCAGGCAACCCCGGCATTTTTGAATGTAAAGGTAAGGGGATTGTGCGAAGACGGTATGTATCGGGTCATGAGAACGGCGCTGAAGGAAAAGGATGCAGGGGCACAGGAAAAGGAAGATCAGGTAATTTCCGGCTCTTCCCTGATGCACGGCGGGCTTCCGATCCCTGCGGCGGACGGCGAATATGCGGCATGGCAGATATATTTAGAGCGGATTTCGTAAGAAAAATCTACTTTATGTACTTTTAAGGGACTGTTCATAGAATGGACATATATTTGCCATCATTTTATCACAATTATAGGGTACTATATGATTTGTAAAGGCGAAAGCCGGACACTTTTTCATTTTTCTTCCTTTCAAACATAACAGACGGGACTCCTGGTCAGAGGAGTCCCGTTTTGTTTTTGACAAAGGTATTTTAGCAGTGTAAAATGAGAGAGACAGGGCGGCGCATTGCCGCAGCTGAATGATGAAACATAAAGGAGAACCGATATGGGTGAAGTAAAGACCATCCCGGCGCGCAGCGAAGTCAGAAAAGAAGACACGTGGGCGCTGGAAGATATGTATGCGGACAGACAGGCGTGGGAGGAGGATTTTGCAAAAGCGAAGGAAATAGCGGAGCAGGCAGCTTCCTATGCGGGAAAGCTTGGAGAAAGCGCGGAAAATCTTCTGGGCTACTGCAGCCTGTCGGAAGAGCTGGACTGTGTTTTGAGCAATGTATACGGCTATGCGGCGAGGACAAAAGATCAGGATACCTCGGATGCGGACGGCCAGACGCTGGCGGCACGGGCAATGAGCCTGTATGTGGAATGCAGCGGACTGACTTCTTTTGCCGGACCGGAGATACTGGCGGTAGCAGAGGAGAGGCTGGAGGAGTTTTATGCAGAAAGACCGGAGCTGGAGCGCTACAGAAGGAGCATCGGGGAGGTGCGCCGCTGCAGAGAACATATATTATCTCCTGAGCTGGAAAAACTTCTGGCAGATGCCGGAGAGATGGCGCAGGCGCCCGGCGATGTATATTCCATGCTCGTAAATGCGGACTTAAAATTTGAGCCTGTTAAGGACAGCAGAGGTCAGGAATATGAGGTAACGGGCGGAAGCTTTATTCCACTGATGCAGAGTCCCGACAGAGAAGTAAGAAAGGCTGCATTTACTTCGCTCTATACCTCATACGGGAATGTCATCAATACGGCAGCATCCCTGCTGAATTCCCAGGTAAATCAGCTGAAGTTTTTTGCAAAAGCGCGCAAGTATCCGGATGCCCTGCACGCATCTTTAGATAACACCAATGTGCCGGTCGAGGTATATCATAATCTGATAGGGGCCGTTCATGAGGACATCGGTATCCTGCACCGTTACATGAAGCTCCGCAAAAAGCTGATGGGCGTGGATGAGCTTCATATGTACGATATCTACACATCCCTCGTCCCGGATGCGGACGTAAAGATTCTGTTTGCGGATGCGAAGAAGGAAGTGCTGGAAGCGACCGCAGTACTCGGTGAGGAGTATACGAGAGTCCTGAAAGAGGGCTTTGAAAACCGCTGGATAGACGTCTATGAAAACAAGGGCAAACGCGGCGGCGCATACAGTGCGGGCGAGCTCGTACATCCGTACGTACTTTTAAACTATAAAGAGACTCTGGATTCAGAATTTACTTTGGCACATGAGATGGGTCATGCAATGCATTCCTGGCTTTCCACGAAAAACCAGAATCCTGTGGACAGGGATTATGTGATATTTGTGGCAGAGGTGGCATCCACCTGCAACGAAGCCCTGCTCATGCAGCATTTGTTAAAGAAGACAGAGGATAAAAAGACGCGTGCCTACCTCATCAATTACTTCCTGGAGCAGTTCCGCACGACGCTGTACCGTCAGACAATGTTCGCCGAGTTTGAGCTTATGATAAATGAAGAAGTGGCAAAGGGCGGCAGCCTGACAGCAGAGGGACTGAACAAAATGTATCACGACCTGAACGTATTCTATTATGGAGAGGACGTGGCAGTGGACAGCCTGATAGACAGGGAGTGGGCGCGGATCCCTCATTTCTATTATAACTATTATGTGTTCCAGTATGCGACCGGATTTTCTGCGGCAATGGCGCTGTCCAAACGTATTCTGGAAGAGGGAGAGACTGCGGTAAAGGATTATCTGGAGTTTTTGTCCGGCGGCTGCTCGAAAGATCCGATATCTCTGCTGAGAGGAGCCGGAGTGGATATGAGAACAGCAGAACCTGTACACAGTGCGCTTGCCCTGTTTGACAGCCTGCTTGATGAAATGGAAGAATTGATGAAAGACTGAAGAATGTCTTTCGGATTCTGAGGCAATGCCCGGATCGCTCTGGTGTCAGACGATTCGGGTATTTGTGCGAATTTATGAGAAATTGACTGGATAAAAAAAGAAAATGGTGCAGATTTCCAAAAAACGGCTTGACATGGGGAGGAACATTTGCTAAACTATAAATAGTTAAGGGGCGGATAACAGAATATAAAATTGGATTGTTACTGGCAGGCAGGCAAAACCATATTTTATAAATTGATCGAACGTTATTTTGTGGATGTTGGTGATTGATTTATAAAATGTGGTTTTTTATTTTTTCGGGACGCTGAAAGTTTCGGTCTGCTCTGCGCCCGGCTGGAGTAAAGCATGAAAATACAGAAGGTCATTAACAATAATGTTATCTCGGCTCTGGATGAAAACGGGCAGGAGATAGTTGCGATGGGCAGAGGAATAGGCTTTCAGAAGAAGGCCGGGGAAGAGATGCCGGAGAGTGCGGTAGAGAAGGTTTTTCGTCTGGAAAGCCCCGACCTGCTGGAACGCTTCAAACAGGTCCTTGCAAACATGCCGCTGGAATGCATCCAGATATCCGACCGGATTATTTCCTATGCGAAGGAGCGGCTTTCCATACGGCTCAATCAGAATGTTTACCTGACTTTGACAGACCACATCGCCTTTGCACTGGAACGGTATAAAGAAGGGATGTTTTTTGAAAATGCCCTTTACGGGGAGATACGCCGTTTTTATCCGGAGGAGTTCAAAATCGGACAGAAGGCTCTTTTGCTGATAGAGGAGCAGACCGGCATAAGGCTGCCGGAGGACGAGGCGGCATCCATTGCGTTTCATCTTGTGAATGGCGAATTCGGAGGCCTGAAGCTCAGGGATACGCAGGTTATGACAGATATGATACGGCATCTGGCAGAGCTGGCGGGAGAGGCTTATCCGCTTCCGGATGATTCCATTTATACGGACCGGCTGGTAACAAATCTGAAATTTATTTTGAGCAGGATGATACAGGACAGACCTGCGGTCACGGCGGGAGATGAGGAGTTTAATGCTTTTGTGAGGATACATTGTCCGAAAGAGTATGAACTCGCACAAAAGATGAAAGACTACATAAAGTCCGTCATAAACTGTGATATGATGGAGGACGAAGTGGTTTATATGGCAATACAGTTAAAATATACGGCACAGCCGAAGTGACAGGAGGATACTGAGATGGGATTTTTTGACAGGTTTAAGAAAAACAGCGCGAATGATGGTATCGTGCTGGCAGCTCCGATGAAGGGAAGATGCGTCAGCATCAAGGAAGTTCCCGACCCGACTTTCGGAGAAGAGATTCTGGGAAAGGGCATTGCAGTCGAGCCTGAAGACGGTCATGTATATGCACCGGCAGACGGCACGATCAGCACGGTATTTCCGACAGGTCATGCAGTGGGAATGACGACTGCAGACGGGACGGAGATACTCATCCATATCGGTCTTGACACAGTTGAATTAAACGGCGGGCCGTTTGAATTAAAGGTAGAGAGCGAACAGCAGGTTAAAAAAGGAGACCTTCTGGTTGTTGCAGATTTGGAAGCTATCCGTAAGGCAGGCAAGGCGACTATTACACCTATGGTCATCTGCAATACGGATGAGTACAACAACATCGAGTGCTTTACCGGCAAGGCGGTAGAACCGGGCGATGAAGTGATGAAGCTTACAAAGTAAGAGCGCGGGAAGGACAGAAAAATGATTATTTGTTCCGGAAAGAGCGTCCTGAAAGGGGTCGCTATCGGTAAGATATATTTTTACAAAAAACAGGAATATGTCCTGGAGAAAAAGACAGTAGCAGATACAGAGGCGGAGGTGGCGCGTTTTGAGGCTGCGAAAGCCGAGGCAATGGAGCAGCTGGACGCTCTGTATCACAAGGCGCTGCAAGAAGCCGGCGAAGAGCAGGCGATGATATTCGACGTGCATAAGATGATGCTGGATGACGGAGATTATCTGGAATCCATCTGCAACATGATACGCGATGAAAAGGTCAATGCAGAATATGCGGTGAGCATGACAGGCGAGAATTTCTCGGCGATATTCGCGTCGATGGATGACGACTATATGAAAGCCCGTGCAGTTGATGTAAAGGATATTTCAGGCAGAGTAGTCAATGTCCTTGCGGGGATAGGCGATGGGAGCATTGAATCGGATGTCCCTGTGATACTGCTGGCAGACGATCTTTCTCCCAGTGAGACGGTGCAGCTTGATAAGAGCAAGATACTGGCGTTTGTTACCAAAAACGGTTCCGCAAATTCCCACACTGCGATTCTGGCGCGTTCCATGAATATTCCGGCTCTGGTAAAGACGGATGTGGCGCTGCTGGAGGAGTATAATGGAATCCAGGCGGTTGTTGACGGTATAGACGGCACATTTATCATCAATCCGGATGAAGAAACCTCTCAGAAGATGATCCGTAAAAAAATGGAATATGAGAAGGAGCGTACGGAACTGTTAAAACTGATTGGCAAGGATAATGTAACGACGGACGGACGCCGTATCAATGTATATGCCAATATCGGCAGTGTTGAGGATGTGGAAAAAGTTCTTGCCAATGACGGCGGCGGCATCGGGCTGTTCAGAAGCGAATTCCTGTATCTGGGCAGAGAGGATTACCCTACCGAAGAAGAACAGTTTGAAATTTATAAAGAAGTATTGTCCCGCATGGGCGGCAGGAAGGTCATCATCCGGACGCTGGATATCGGAGCGGATAAGCAGGTGGATTATTTTAATCTTCCGAAAGAAGAGAATCCGGCCATGGGTTATCGTGCCATCCGCATTTGCCTGGATCGTGTAGATATTTTTAAAACCCAGCTTCGTGCGATTTACCGCGCATCTGCATTCGGAACTGCTGCAATCATGTTCCCGATGATCATTTCTGTTAATGAGATCAGACGGATCAAGGAGATCGTGGAGGAAGTCAAAGCAGAGCTGATCAAAGAAGGAAGAAGCTTTAACCGTGTGGAGCTTGGCATTATGATCGAGACGCCGGCGGCAGTCATGATAAGCGAAGAGCTGGCAAAAGAGGTTGAGTTCTTCAGCATCGGAACGAACGATCTGACGCAGTATACGCTGGCAATAGACAGACAGAATCAGAGTCTTGACAATATTTATGATTCCCATCATCCGGCAGTACTGCGGATGATTCAGATGACGATAGAAAATGGTCACAAGGGCGGCGCGTGGGTAGGTATCTGCGGCGAGCTCGGAAGCGATACGACGCTGACAAAGACCTTCGTTGATATGGGAATCGATGAGCTTTCCGTATCCCCGACTTATATTCTGGGGCTGCGTAAGGCAATACGCGAAATCTGAGCGATATTTCAGAAAGGAGATTTGAATTAAGATGAAACAGTTTTCTTACACCATTCAGGATGAGTTGGGTATTCATGCAAGACCGGCAGGGCTTCTGACAAAAGAGGCATCCAAATTCAAGAGCACAGCATCCGTTGAATGCAACGGCAAAAAGGGCGATGCAAAGAAAATAATGTCTCTGATGATGCTGGGCGCAAAGAAAGGTCATACCGTTGAGGTTACGGTAGAAGGCGAGGACGAGGAAGCAGCAGCGGCAGCGCTGGAAGCTTTTCTGAAAGAAAACCTGTAACAGGTTTATAAGTCCGTGTTTGCGGACTGCGTAAAAGTGTGTGCACCGTCTCCTGTATGATACAGGAGGCGAGCCAAATAAAAATCAAGTTCCGTAGCTAGGGCGGAACTACATATTAAAAAAGGGGGTACTCCTTATGAAATGGTTGCAGAAACTCGGTAAAGCGTTAATGCTTCCGGTTGCGTGTCTGCCTATCTGCGGTATTCTGATGGGCATCGGATATCTGATGTGTCCTTCTACAATGCAGGGTGGCGAAGTTACCGGTATTGTGCAGATGATCGGCTTCTTCCTTGTAAAGGCCGGCGGCGCTCTGATCGATAACATTGCGATTCTGTTTGTAATCGGTGTTGGTGTAGGTATGTCTGATAATAACGATGGTACCGGCGGTCTTGCGGCTCTGGCATCCTGGCTGATGATCACATCCCTGCTCTCAACAGGTGTAGTTACAACCCTGATGCCTTCCGTTGTTGAAAACGAAAAGGCTATGCTGGCATTCGGCAAGATCCAGAACCCTTTCATCGGTATTATGGCAGGTGTGATCGGTTCTACATGCTACAACAAGTTTAAGAGCACGAAGCTGCCTGACTGGCTGTCCTTCTTCTCTGGCAAACGTTCCGTTGCAATCATCTCCGGCGTTGTGTCCATCATTGTTGCAGCTGTTCTGCTGTTCGTATGGCCTCTGATCTTCGGCGGACTTGTAGCTCTGGGCGAAGGCATCGTAGGTCTGGGCGCTGTCGGCGCAGGTATCTATGCATTCCTGAACCGTCTGCTGATCCCGTTCGGTCTGCATCACGCGCTGAACAACGTATTCTGGTTTGACACCATTGGTCTGGGCGACCTGTCTCACTTCTGGGCAGGCGAGACATCTGCAGATGTAAGCTGGAGCCTTGGTATGTATATGTCCGGCTTCTTCCCTTGTATGATGTTCGGTGTACCCGGTGCGGCTCTGGCTATGATCCAGACAGCAAAGACCAACAAGAGAAAAGTTGCGATCGGTCTGGTTGGCTCCGCAGCCATCTGTGCGTTTGTCTGCGGCGTTACCGAGCCCTTCGAGTTCTCTTTCATGTTCCTTGCTCCTGCACTGTATGTAATCTACGCTGCACTGTACGGCATCTTCACAGTTATCACCGTTATGCTTGGCTTCCGTGCGGGCTTCTCTTTCTCCGCCGGCGCAACAGACCTGCTGTTCTCCGCATCTCTGCCTGCAGCTGCTAAGACATGGCTGATTCTGCCTCTGGGCCTTGCAGCATTCGTAGTATTCTATCTGGTATTCAGATTTGCGATCGTGAAGTTCGACCTTAAGACTCCCGGCCGTGAAGATGACGATGTAGAAGCTGAGAAGAGCGTTACCCTTTCCAACAACGACTTTACAGAAGTTGCAAAGATCGTTCTGGAAGGTATCGGCGGCAAAGAAAACGTTGCAAGCCTTGACAACTGCATCACAAGACTTCGTTTTGAAATCAAGGACTACACCAAGGTTGATGAGAAGAAGATCAAATCCGCTGGCGTTGCGGGCGTTATCCGTCCCAACAAGACTGCGGTACAGGTCATCATTGGTACCAAGGTTCAGTTCGTTGCTGACGAAATGAAGAAGATGCTGTAAGGTATTTTTCAAAAGATAAACTGAATATTGTGTGTGCTCGAAGAGGGCACTGATCCCTAGCGCATCGGGAGTCTTCCAGAAGAAGACTCCCGATTTTTTTACTGCTGCAACTTCTGTCAGCGCCCGGGGCTGCTGAAGTTGTTTGGCCTGATTTTTGCAAAAGGTATTGAGAAAAGTTTCAGAATGAGCTAAAATAGAGTACAGGACTGGCGGAAGCTCCGCCATTAAAAAGCTGCGTATGCGGCGGAAAGAGGATAAGATGAGAATTATCAGAACAAAAGACTATAATGACATGAGCAGAAAAGCGGCTAACTACATCGGCTCGCTGATCATCAACAAACCCGATTGCGTGCTGGGTCTTGCAACAGGCTCCACTCCTATCGGAACATACAAAAATCTGGTTGCAGGCTATGAGAACGGCGATTATGATTTCTCCAACGTAAGAAGCGTAAACTTAGACGAGTACAAGGGGCTTCCGAAGGAGAATGAGCAGAGCTACTATTATTTCATGCATGACAATCTTTTCTCGCATGTAAATATCGACCCTGCAAATACCCATCTGCCGGATGGCACAGAGCCTGACAGCGAGAAGGCATGCACAGAGTACAATGAAGTTATCGCTTCTATGGGCGGCGTTGATCTGCAGCTTTTAGGCCTTGGCCATGACGGACATATCGGCTTTAACGAGCCTAACGATGAGTTTGACAAAGAGACACACTGCGTTGACCTGACAGAGATGACTATCGAAGCCAACAAGCGTTTCTTCAACTCCATCGACGAAGTTCCCCGTCAGGCATATACGATGGGCGTAGGCACTATCATGCGTGCAAAATGCGTGCTGATGGTTGTAAGCGGCAAAGATAAGGCTCAGATATTAAAGGATGCGTTCTTCGGACCGGTTACCCCTCAGGTTCCCGCTTCCATCCTGCAGTTCCATCCGAACTTTGTTCTTATCGCAGATGAGGATGCTCTGTCTTTAATCTGAAGCTGATTTAAAGTAGAAGAGAATGATAAAGTGCTGCGGTGCGGTTCGTGCCGCAGCATTTTTTAAAGGAGGATATCATGGTTATTCAGAGTAAAAGAGTGTGGATCGCCGGGCAGTTTATTCCGGCACAGGTGGAAGTGGAAGAAGGAAAGATAAGCAATATTTATCCTTACGGGACGAAAGCGGCAGATGAAGATTTCGGGGAGAAGAGAATTGTGCCCGGATTTATCGACGTACACACCCATGGCGCTTACGGCTTCGATACCAATGACGCTGAAGAGGAAGGGTTAAGGGATTGGATGAAGCGGATACCGGAAGAGGGTGTGACTGCGATACTGCCGACGACGGTGACCCAGATGCCGGATGTCCTGACAAAGGCTGTTGCTAATGTGGCAAAGGTCGTAGAAGAGGGATACGAAGGTGCAGAAATCCTCGGAATCCATTTTGAAGGGCCGTATCTCGATATGGAATATAAAGGGGCGCAGCCTCCGGAAGCGATAGCAGTTCCGACTGTCGAGCAGTTTAAGATGTATCAGGAAGCGGCGCACGGGCTTATCAAATATATCACGATGGCGCCGGAGCATGACCCTGATTTTGCGCTGACCCATTACTGCAGCCAGACAGGCGTGGTGGTCAGCATGGGGCATTCCAGCGCGACCTATGAGCAGGCGCTGATGGGCATCGCCAACGGCGCGATGAGCATGACCCATGTTTATAACGGTATGACGCCGTATCATCACAGAAAGCCCGGTCTGGTCGGCACGGCGATGCGCGTGCGCGACATTTACGGGGAGGTTATTTGTGACGGCTGTCATTCCCATCTGGCTGCGCTGAACAATTTCTTTACGGCAAAGGGCAGGGATTATTCTGTTATGATAAGCGATTCCCTTCGTGCAAAGCATTGCCCTCCGGGCGGCAACTATGAGCTGGGCGGACATCCTATCGAAATCGGCGAGGATGGTCTGGCGCGTTTAAAGGGAACAGATACTATCGCAGGAAGCACGCTGAATATGAATAAGGGCTTAAAGATACTTGTGGAGGATGCGATGGTACCGTTTGATACCGCGCTTAATTCCTGCACGATCAATCCGGCGCGTGTTCTGCGGGTGGATGACCGGAAAGGCAGACTTGTAGCCGGTTATGATGCGGACATGGTCGTTCTGGAAGACGATTACAGCGTAGCGCAGACTTATTGCAGAGGAACTGCGATGTTATAAATAGCAGAAGGAAAGGAGGATTCCCATGGTCGAACTGACGTGTAAGCAGACGGAAAAGCTGATCCCGAAATTTATCAAGGATGAAATGGATGAACGCACAAAAAAACAGTTTCTGGAGCATGTGGAATCCTGTCCATCCTGTCTGGAGGAGCTGAGCATCCAGTTTCTTGTAATAGCCGGGATGCAGAGGCTGGAAAACGGAGATACTTTTGATTTAAACAGGGAACTTCGGATGAAGATAGATACGGAGAAACGGCATCTTCATGTGCTGGATTCCCTGCAGCATGGGCTGTACGCCACGGAAGCGCTGGCGATACTTGCGACAGTGATGATATTGGCGATATTTGTGCTGTAAATATTTTTGACGGTGGTATTTTGAATGAGTGAAAAACTGGTTTTGATCGACGGACACAGCATATTGAACCGCGCTTTTTACGGAGTGCCGGACCTTTCAAATGCACAGGGGCTGCATACCAATGCGGTATACGGCTTTTTAAATATCCTGTTCAAGCTGCTGGACGAAGAGAAGCCGGATTATCTGACGGTGGCGTTTGATGTGAAGGCTCCGACTTTCCGGCATGAGATTTTTAAGGAATATAAAGGTACAAGAAAGCCTATGCCTCAGGAGCTGCGCGAGCAGGTACCGGTGCTGAAGGATGTGCTGCATGCCATGGGCATCAAAACGATGGAGCAGGCGGGTCTGGAGGCGGACGATATACTGGGGACGCTGGCAAAGAGAGCGGAAAAAAAGGGGATGGACGTTTCCCTTGTCTCCGGGGACAGAGACCTTTTGCAGATAGCCACGGATAAGATAAAGATACGCATTCCCAAAACAAAAGGAACGCGTACTGAAGTGGAGGATTATTATGCTTCTGACGTACAGGAAAAGTATGGAGTGACCCCTGTCGGCTTTATCGAGCTGAAGGCGCTGATGGGAGATGCTGCGGACAATATCCCGGGAGTTCCGAAGGTCGGAGAAAAGACTGCAACAGAGCTTTTGAAGCAGTTTTCCACCCTGGATAACCTGTACGAGCATGTGGATGAGGTGACGAAGAAGGCGGTAAGGGAATCGCTGATAGCCAATAAAGATCTTGCCTATCTGAGTCTGACGTTGGCAACGATAGACATAAACAGTCCGGTGGAGCTTGACTGGGAAGAAGCCCGGATAAAGGAGCTTTTTACTCCTGAGGCTTACGAGCTGTTTGCCCGGCTGGAATTTAAAAATATGCTGGGACGGTTCGAGCATACGGCGGCGGGCGGGAGCGGCCTGACGGAAAAGATAAGGATGACATCGGAGTTCGGAGAAGCACAGTCGGTGTTTGACCGTGCGGGTCAAGCTGAAAGGTGCGGATTTTTTATTTTGACGGATACGGATGAAAAAGAGCTGTGCGCGCTGGCGCTTTGCTTTGGTGAGGAAGAGATATCCGTGCTCCGGGCAGAAGGATTCGTGACAGCTCAGTGGCTGTGCGGACAGCTTTCCGGGCTTTATAAAAAGGGCGTAAGGCTGTCCACCTTTCATATGAAAAAAGCGTATGGAGCGCTTCTTTCCGGCGGGGAACGGGAATTGGCGGCAGGAGCGGGAACGGCTTCGGACAGCGTCCGGTGCGGGACGGAGACGCTTTTTGATGTACTGATCGCAGCATACCTTTTAAACCCTTTGAAAAATGATTACGAGCCGGAAGACGTGGCAAATGAATATCTGGGGATTTCTTTGCAGAGCCGGAAGCAGATGTTCGATAAAATGAGATTGACTGATGCAGTCACGCAAAATCCGGAGGCCTTTGCGGAGTATGCGGGCAGTATCGCTTACGTTTGCTTTGCGGCGCAGGAAAAGCTGGAGGAAAGGCTTTTGACAGAAGGGATGAAATCCCTTTTTGAAGAGATAGAGATGCCGCTTTCCCGCGTCCTTTACGAGATGGAAAAAGAAGGGATAGCGGTGCGCCGGGACGAGCTGCAAAGCTATGGCGACGCGTTGACCGGAAGGATAAGGGAGCTCGAGCAGTCCATCCATGAAAAGGCGGGATGTGAATTTAACATCAATTCCCCGAAGCAGCTCGGGGAGGTGCTCTTTGAAAAGATGGGGTTAAAAGGCGGTAAAAAGACGAAGACCGGATATTCGACAGCGGCGGACATTCTGGAAAAGCTTGCGCCGGATCATCCTATCGTGGAAGAGATACTGGAATACCGGGGGCTTACAAAGCTGAAATCGACCTATGCAGACGGGCTTGCGGATTACATCGGAGAGGACGGCAGAATCCATACGTCGTTCAATCAGACGATAACGGCGACGGGACGGATATCTTCGACGGAGCCGAATCTGCAGAACATCCCGATGCGCACGGAGCTGGGACGGCTCATCCGTAAGGTGTTCGTGCCGAAGGATGGATATGTGTTCACAGATGCGGACTATTCGCAGATAGAGCTTCGCGTGCTGGCGCATATTTCCGGGGATGAACAGCTTATCGAAGCGTACAGAAGCGATGCCGATATCCACAGGATAACGGCTTCCAAGGTGTTCCATACGCCCTTTGAAGAGGTGACTGATTTACAGAGGAGAAATGCGAAGGCGGTGAATTTCGGCATCGTGTACGGGATAAGCTCCTTTGGGCTGAGCCAGGACCTGAGCATTACCCGAAAAGAGGCGTCGGAATATATCGAGCAGTATTTCGCGACCTATCCGAAGGTAAAGGAGTTTCTGGACGGACAGGTGGAAAAGGCGAAGGAAACAGGATATGTGACGACGATATATGGAAGGAAGAGACCGATACCCGAGCTGAAATCCAGCAATTTCATGCAGCGTTCCTTTGGGGAACGGGTCGCAATGAACTCTCCGATTCAGGGGACGGCGGCGGATATCATGAAGATAGCGATGATACATGTGTGGGAAGAGCTGAGAGAAAGAAAGCTCTCATCCCGCCTGATACTGCAGATACACGACGAACTGCTCATCGAGACGAAGCGGGAAGAGGCGGAGGAGGTCGCACGGCTTCTGGAAGAAGAGATGAAGAAGGCTGCGAAGCTGGAGGTATCTCTGGAGGCAGATGTCCACACAGGAGAAAACTGGTACGACGCGAAGTAGGAGAACAGTGTGAAGACCATAGGGATTACAGGCGGGATAGGGGCTGGGAAGTCCCGCATCCTGTCTTACATACAGCAAAACTGCAACTGCCGCATCCTTTTGTCGGACGAGGCGGCACATGAGATACAAGAGCCCGGGATGGAATGTTACGACAGGCTGACGGCGCTTCTTGGAAAAGAGATTTTGGAAAAAGACGGCAGGATAGACCGGAAAAAAATGGCTGCGGCGATATTTTCCGACGCAGAGCTTTTGAAAAAGGTAAACGCCATCATCCATCCGGCAGTCAAGACGTATATTCTGGATGAGATGGAAAAGGAAAGGAAAGCTGGAGAAAGGGACGTCTTTTTTCTGGAGGCTGCTCTGCTGATAGAGGAAGGCTATGACAAGCTTCTGGATGAGCTCTGGTATATTTATGCGGACGAGGATACCCGCAGAAAGCGTTTAATGGAAGACAGAGGCTATCCGCCGGAGAAGGTCGAACGGATATTTAAAAGCCAGCTTTCGGAAGAAGAGTTTTTGGCGCACTGTAAAGTTGTCATTGACAACAGCCGCGACTTAGGGGATACTTACAGGCAGATAGACGAGAGATTAAAGGAAGCGGGACTGATAAAATGAGACTATGCAGCATTGCCAGCGGCAGCAGCGGAAACTGCATTTATGCGGGGACGGAGACGACCCATGTCCTTGTGGATGCGGGCATCAGCGGGAAAAGGGTAGAGAACGGGTTAAATGATATCGGGCTGTCATGCCGTGACCTCGACGGGATTTTTATCACACATGAGCACAATGACCATGTCGCCGGTCTCGGCGTTTTGAGCCGGCGTTACGGTATTCCGATATATGCAACGGCCAAAACTGCGGATGCCATACGGGGCTGTAAAAGCCTCGGAGCTATCCCGGATGAGCTTTTCTGTGAAGTGCGTGCGGACGAGCCGTTTCGGATAAAGGATTTGTCGGTAAATCCGATGAGGATATCCCATGATGCCGCTGACCCCGTCGGCTATCGCTTTTTCTGTGGAAACAGCAGGGCGGCAGTATGTACGGATCTGGGAACCTATAACGATTATACGGTGGAATGCTTAAAGGGGATGGACGTGCTCTTGCTGGAGGCGAACCATGACGTCAACATGCTTCAGGTCGGGAGCTATCCTTATTATCTGAAGCAGCGCATTTTGGGAAACAGGGGACACCTGTCCAATGAAAATTCGGGACGGCTGTTGAGCCGCGTCCTGCATGACGGTCTGAAAAAAGTTGTTCTGGGGCATTTGAGCCATGAGAACAATCTGCCGGAGCTGGCTTACGAGACGGTGCGGATGGAGATAGACCTTGCGGACAACCCGTATCGTGCGGGGGATTTCCCGATTCAGGTCGCAAAAAGAAGCGAGGTTTCGGAAGTCATTACATTTTAAGCAACGAAAGCAGCCGGATTATGCGGTAGAATGAGAGGAGTATGGAATGAAAAAAAGAAGTATCATAACAGTCGTAGGTAAGGACACAGTGGGGATAATCGCAAAGGTCTGCACCTATCTGGCAGATAATAATATCAATATCCTGGATATTTCCCAGACGATCGTGCAGGGATATTTCAATATGATGATGATCGTGGACATGAACGCTGTAGAGAAGGATTTCGGGGCAGTTTCAACAGAGCTCGCAGAGCTGGGAGAAAGCATCGGCGTCATCATCAAATGTCAGCGCGAGGATATTTTTGCGCAGATGCACAGAATCTGAGGAGGATATATGATAAATATTTACGAAGTGACAGAAACCAACGACATGGTGGAAAAAGAAAATCTGGACGTGCGTACGATCACGATGGGAATCAGCCTGTTGGACTGTATTGACGCAGATCTGGACGCCTGTCTGGATAAAATCTATAAAAAGATAACGGAATCTGCAAAGGACCTGGTAAAGACAGGAGACGAGATAGCGCAGGAGTTCGGAGTGCCGATTGTCAACAAGCGCATTTCCGTAACGCCTATCGCGCTGGTAGGCGGCGCGGCATGCAAAACCCCGGAGGATTTTGCGAGAATAGCGGAGGTGCTGGATAAGGCGGCGCACGAAGTGGGCGTAAACTTTATCGGCGGCTATTCCGCTATGGTGAGCAAGGGGATGACTCCAGCGGATGAGCTTTTGATACGTTCTATCCCGCTGGCGATGTCCAGGACGCAGAATGTGTGCAGCTCTGTCAACGTCGGCTCTACCCGCTGCGGTATCAATATGGATGCGGTGCGGCTGATGGGCGATATCATCAAAGAGACTGCCGAGTATACAAAAGAGGATGATTCCCTGGGCTGTGCAAAGCTGGTGGTATTCTGCAACGCGCCGGATGACAACCCGTTCATGGCGGGCGCTTTCCACGGTGTGACCGAGGCTGACCGTATCATCAATGTAGGTGTCAGCGGGCCGGGCGTTGTAAAGACCGCATTGGAAAAGGTGCGCGGGGAAAGTTTTGAGGTACTGTGCGAGACGATCAAAAAGACTGCGTTTAAGGTAACGCGTGTAGGTCAGCTGGTGGCGAAGGAGGCTTCCCGCAGGCTGGGTGTTCCTTTTGGAATAGTGGATCTTTCGCTTGCACCGACGCCTGCCATCGGAGATTCCGTGGCTGATATTTTGTGTGAAATAGGCCTGGAGTATGCCGGCGCACCGGGAACGACAGCGGCTTTGGCACTGTTAAACGACCAGGTGAAAAAAGGCGGCGTCATGGCATCTTCTTATGTGGGAGGTCTGAGCGGCGCATTTATTCCGGTCAGTGAAGATCAGGGAATGATAGATGCTGTGACGGCAGGAGCTCTGACACTGGAAAAGCTGGAAGCAATGACCTGTGTATGTTCGGTAGGTCTTGATATGATAGCAATACCGGGAGATACAAAGGCATCGACAATTTCCGGTATTATAGCAGATGAAATGGCTATCGGTATGATAAATGCAAAGACGACGGCGGTACGTCTGATTCCGGTAATCGGCAAAGGCGTAGGAGAGACGGTTGAATTCGGCGGGCTGCTGGGATATGCACCCATCATGCCGGTGAATCCGTTTGGATGCGATGCGTTTGTGAACAGGGGAGGAAGGATACCTGCTCCGATACACAGCTTTAAAAACTAAAAAGGAATGCGCCTTGAGAGGCACACTCCTAAATAATAACAATCTGCCGGGTATATTCATGTACCGGCTTTGTGACAGCGGCAGCGCTTTTGGGAGCGTGTGCCGCTGTTTTTTCATAGAGCGCATTTTCCCATATGTGGGAGGCCAGAACATCCTTTTCAAACATCCGCATTGCATCGGGCAAAAGGATTCTGGATGCGTCGGCAGGTTTGGAGATGAGAGGGATGGCGCTGTTTTTTTTGATGGCAGAGAGCAGGGGCGCTGCGGATCTGCGAAAGCCCAGGATACGCGCGTAAGATACATGGCCGTTTTGCCGGGCGTTTTCCAGCTGCTCTGCGGTGATGGAGAGCAGGATGCGACAGAGCGCACGGCTGATACGGCTATAGGTAATCTCGCGGGTTTTTAGGGAAGTGCACAAATCCTCCCAGCCTGTAACAGGATAACGGTTCTTTTCCAGCTTATCGGCAAGCTCCCGCGTGACGTCTGCATAACGGATAAATTCTCCGGGGGCTGCGGTCAGCAGACGATAGCGCAGACCGGAGGAAAGGTCATCGGGGAACAGATAGTTATTTTGGGATAAAATGCTTTCCCAGAGAGGGAGTGTCTGCGGAGGGACTGCGCTGCAGAGCGTTTCTGAAAAGGAGTTAAAATCCAGCATATTCAGGGCAGCCCGGATGCCTGAGGCAGAAAAAGGAGGGGCGTTTTTTTCGGATTCCGGATGTAACTTTGAGGAAGCCGATAGGGTGTCGTGATAGCCTGCGCCTTTGCGGGGAATCGTATAGGGGCGGACAGAGCTTTTTTTCCGGAGCAGGGCAGTCGTATATTCCAGCCCGAGCAGGTTATTCGGAGAGGAAAAAAAGCCGTCGCAAAATTCGGGCAGGACTGCGTTCAGCGCCTTTTGGCGGGCGGCAGGAAAGGAGAGACCGCAGCGAAGCCCTTCCTGAAGTCTGGCCGAAAAGATTTCGGGCTCGTCATTCAAAACTGCCGCAGTCTTTAAAAAAGGTCTGATATCTCCGGCTTCGCTGCCAAAGCACAGGCTGTCGATGACTCCAAGATCATTCAGGAGGGAAATGCTTCCGGCGGCAAAGTCCCCGGCACTTCCGGCGGCGAATAAAACGGGCAGCTCCAAAACGATATCGGCGCCGCATAAGAGAGCCATGCGGGTGCGAGTATATTTGTCCAGAAGGGCGGGCGCACCGCGTTGGACGAAGCTGCCGCTCATGACGGCTACGACATAATCTGCGCCTGTCAGCAGACGAGTCTGCTCGATATGGTAGGCATGGCCTTTATGGAGAGGATTATATTCTACAATGATTCCTGTGGCTTTCATATGGGCAGCGGCTCCTGTCTGTTACAATTTTATAAAATGTTTTCCGGTTACCTGCTCTATGAAGGTGCGGAAATCTTCCGGCGAACCGTCGGAAAAATGTTTTTTGTCATATACCTGAGCGTGGCTGACGCTGAAAATGAATACAAAGTAATCCGCTGTCTCTGCGAGTGTGATTACCCTGTCATATCCAAAGGTACTGATGCCGGCGGCGGTGGAAGAGATAAATTCGCTGTTTCTAAAGACAGTTTTAGACTTTTCCGTGCCGGGCAGCAGTCGTTTGAGGGCAAGATGGCCGTTGATCTGGTCTTCCCACACTAAAACAACGGTGAGGACAAGGGCAAGGGTGAGAGTGATGAAAGAACGTCTGTTCAGAATAAAATAAAAACCTGTTTCGGGTGACCAGAATGCGAGGAACAGGGCGAATGCGGCAAGTATCCAGCCGAGTATATGGGAACAGAGGTTTTTCTTTTTACGTATCGTTTTACGTAATGCTTTTGCCATGGCGGTCATGGCTTTTTGGTCATATTGTGTTTCACAGGAAATATTCATGATAGTGTTTCCTCCCTTTTAGGTACATTTATTTCATTTTAGCAAATTTTATGGGGATAGTCAAAAACATCGCATTTTTCTGCTTTACGGGGCGTGTGCAGGAAGGTATACTGATAGTAATGAAAGCGGCAGGCTTGGAAATGAGTTGGAGGCAGGACAGGCATGGAATGGAAATCGGATTTTAAGACGACTTTATTCGGGGGATTTGACAGACAGAGCGTATTGGAACGTATGGAGGAGATGAAGGCTGAATATGAAGCGGAGCAGCAGTTAGCAGGGCGGCTGATGGGTGAAGTGAAAGCGCATCTGGAGGAAGAAAATCTGATGCGTCAGAAGCTGAGCGAGCAGTTGGAGGCAGAACAGGAGAAAGCGGCGGCGGCAAAGGCTGAAATCATGCAGCTGGGCGAGGAGCTGGCGGCAAAGCGGCAGGAGGCGGAGCAGAGCGAGCTGGAGATACTGCAGTCCCATGAGGAGCTGACGCGCCTGCGGGCTGAGCTGGAAGAAAGCAGGCAGGAAGCGGAACGTCTGCGGACAGAGGCAGAAGGAAACAGACAGGAAACAGAACGTCTGAGGACAGAGGCAGAAGAGGGCAGGCAAGAAACAGAACGTCTGAGGACAGAGGCAGAAGGAAACAGACAGGAAACAGAACGCCTGCGGGCAGAGGCAGAAGAGGGCAGACAGGAAATAGAACGCCTGCGAGTCGAGGTAGAAGAGAGCAGACAGGAAGCGGAACATCTGCAGGGAGAGTCAGAGGCGCTCCAGACGGATATGGCGAGGATGAAGGCAGAGCTGGAGCGGCAGAAGACGGAAGCGGGAAAGCTCTATGACGAGCTGCAGAATGCTTTTTCCGAGCTTTCACGGCAGGAAGAGGCGGCGGAAAGTATGAGAAATCAGCTTGAAGAAAAAACAGCGCTGGAGACAAAGATAAGGGAGCAGAAGGAAGAGGCAGAAAGACGCTGTGGACAGCAGCATTCGATCATGAGACAGTACCAGCGAGAATTGAAGATCCTTCGGCAGCAGTCGATAGCCCTGAAGCAGGAAAACGCACAGCTTCGGGCAAAGGGCGCTGCAGGCAGGGAGACGGCGTCTGCGCTGCGGGCAGGTCTGGAGAGTGTGATGCGTCATGTGACGCCTGTCATGGACGCGAAGCGGCGGAGTACAGAAGCGCCGGAAGGCAGGGATATAAAAAATACCGTCCCTGTCGGACGAAAAAAAGCGCCGGACGGTATGACTGCGGCGAGAGAAGAGATAGAGCCTGTTTTTACGGAAGACCCGGACGGCGGAGCGCAGCATTACCGGAAGCATGTAAACGAGGTAAACCAGACGATAGCGGATGCGCAGCAGCGTATCGCGCGGATGCTGGAAGAGCTGGAAGCTGATGTAGAACCGTCTGAAACATAAAGAATAAAAATTCCCTTCCCGGGCATAATGACAGAAAAAGGCGCGATGTGCATTTTGGATGTCGGAAATCAAAAAGGCGGGAAGGGAGTTTTTTTATGGGAAAAATGAGCGGCAGTCTGGCTGACGACATGGAGTATCTGAACGGGCAGCTCGGCGTCGGCACAAACTTTGATGTGCTTTACCGGGTCGTACAGATTGGCGGGAGAAATGCCTGTATTTACATGATAGACGGATTTTGTAAGGATGAGGTGATGCAGAAGCTTTTGCAGCATTTTATCGGGATAACGGAGGATAAGATGCCATCGGACGCTCATGAGATGAGCAAACAGCTCGTGCCTTACGGGGAAGTGGACTTAGAAGATAAGTGGGAAAAGATAGAGTATTCGGTCATGTCCGGCGTGGTGGCGATGTTCATAGACGGATACGACAGATGTATTTTGATAGACGCACGCACATACCCGGCGCGGGGAGTGTCGGAGCCGGAAAAAGACAAAGTGCTTCGTGGGTCGAAGGACGGATTTGTGGAAACTATCGTCTTCAATACGGCGCTTATTCGCAGAAGGATAAGAAGCCCGCAGCTTCGGATGGAAATGCTGAAGGCGGGGACGAACTCCCAGACGGACATCGTGCTCTGCTATATGGACGACCGGGTGGACCGGAATTTTCTGGAAAAAATAAGAAATCGCATCAATAGTCTTAAGGTGGATGCGCTGACGCTCAATCAGGAGAGCCTTGCGGAATGTCTGTATAAACGGCGCTGGTATAATCCGTTTCCGAAATTCAAGTATTCGGAGCGGCCGGACACTGCTGCTGCACAGGTACTGGAAGGAAATATTATTATTCTGGTGGATAATTCGCCGTCGGTGATGATAACGCCGACTACATTTTTCGATGTGATAGAAGAGGCGGATGATTATTATTTTCCGCCGATAACAGGGACGTATCTGCGGCTGTCCAGAATGGTCATTGCCATCGTGACGTATTTTCTGACGCCGACATTTTTGCTGCTGATGGAATATCCGGAATGGATACCGAAGGGCTTTGAGTTCATTGCGGTGCGGGATACGATCCATATCCCTATCATCTGGCAGCTTCTGATACTGGAGCTGGCGATAGACGGGTTAAAGCTTGCGGCGGTCAATACGCCGAATATGCTGAGTACGCCGCTGTCTGTCATGGCAGCGCTGGTACTCGGGGAATTCAGCGTAAAGAGCGGATGGTTCAATTCAGAAGTGATGTTGTATATGGCGTTCGTAGCGGTTGCAAACTATACGCAGAACAGTTATGAGCTTGGGTATGCGCTGAAATTTATGAGGGTTATAAATCTGATCCTGACAGCGATATTCGGAATCTGGGGATATATCGCGGGCATCGCGATACTGCTCATATCTATTGCAACGAATAGGACAGTGAGCGACCAGAGCTATCTGTATCCGCTGATTCCTTTTAACGGAAAGCAGCTCCTTCATCAGATTTTCAGGACGCGGCTGCCGGAGGCGAAAAAATAAAGAAAAAGAAAACCCCGCGCTGTCCAGCCAATTTGCGGCTGAAACAGCGCGGAGCGCATTTTGCCCATCGGAGAGATTATTCCTCTTCGCCGTCTAATTCAACAAGCTCGTCGAATTCGCAGCTGTCAAGATACTCGTCGAAAGCTTCTGCAACCTTCTCATATTCTTCATCGTCTTCGATGTAATCAAGCTGGGGCTCCTCATTAGGGTCGTTGGGGTTCTCGGAATAATGGTAGAACCATACTTCTCCGTCATCGTTCTGTCCCTGCTCGTCTAACGGCATGAGAACGATATAATCGCTGCCCTCTACTTCCAGAATAGTGATGATGGCGCAGGTAACGTTGGTACCGTCATCCAGCTCCAGCTCTACAGTCATTTCCTCGTCCATTTCTTCAAACTGATTTTTACCCATGAAAATATCCTTTCTCTGATGCGCGGTAAAAAAGTCCGCGATGATAGTAAGATGCCGCTGCAAAAGAAACGGCAAAACTGTCTGTTCATGCATATCATACAGTAAGTTACGGTGGCATGCAATACTTATTTGTGGTATACTTGGAAAAAAGGCGACAATCCGGCCGTTATGTTGGCTGGACTGCTATGAATCGACCGATTCGGGATAAGGACGGAGAGTATGGGAGACGAGATTAAGGTTTTGAACGGAAGACCCTATCCGATGGGACTTTCAGTGACAGGAGCAAGGGAGATAAATCTGGCGGCGGTTCTTCCTGCAAAGCATACAAAGTATGCAGAAGAATGCGGCGTGATATTGTACCCGAAAAAGGGAGGAAGCCGGAGACATTTTCCATTCAGGAAAGAGAACCGAATCGGAAATATTTGTTGTATGAGACTGTCAGGGATAAGCGCAGAGGATTATGATTACAATTTCTACATGGGAGACGAGATAGTGGCAGATCCCTATGCACATCAGATACATGGAAATGAGCATTGGGGCAAAAAGGTATCTCCGGCACTGCGCAGCTCATACAGTACTCAGGTTTTTGACTGGGGAGAGGATGCACATCCGATGACGCCCCTAAACGACAGCATTATGTATCAGCTTCATGTGAGAGGCTTTACAAAACATTCTTCCTCAGGGGTGGAGCACAGAGGGACGTTTCTGGGTATCACGGAGAAAATTGAGTACCTGAAGTCGCTGGGAGTAACGGCAGTGGAGATTTTACCGGCGTATGAGTTTTTGGAGCTGGAGCAGCGCCCGACAGGAAAGGGGACGATGGCAGAGGCGGTGCAGAGATGTACCGATGACCCTGAACAGAACAGGGCGAGATTAAATTACTGGGGATTTAAGAAAGGCTATTATTTTGCGCCTAAGGCATCTTATAGCAGCGGCGATCCGCAGACGGAATTTAAGACGCTGGTCAAGCGGCTTCACGAAAACGGGCTGGAATTGATCATGCAGTTTTATTTTCCGAAGGAGGTCAAAAAAGGCTTCATTCTGGAGGTACTCAAATATTGGGTATATGAATATCATGTGGACGGCATCCATCTGATGGGAGAACAGATGCCGACCCAGCTGCTTGCGACAGATCCGCTGCTTGCGAATACGAAACTGTTTTATTATGAGTTTCCGTGCGCTGATATATATGAGTCGAAGGAAGCGCCTGATTACAAAAATCTGGCATGCTGCAGAGACGGATTTCAATATGATATGCGGCGTTTTTTGAAAGGAGATGAGGATGCCCTTCAGCAGGCGTTGTATCAGCTTCGGAACAATCCGCTCCAGATGGGAGAAATAAATTATATCACCAGTTACGAGGGATTTTCGCTGGCAGATCTGGTGTCCTATGACCGTAAGCACAACGAGGATAACGGGGAGGGCAATCAGGACGGCAATCCGTATAATGCGAGCTGGAACTGTGGGGTTGAGGGACCGACACGCAAGCGCAGTATTCTTTCCCTGCGTAAAAAGCAGATGCGTAATGCCATGCTTCTTTTGCTGACGGCTCAGGCAACGCCAATGCTGACTGCGGGAGACGAATTCGGGCAGAGCCGCGAGGGGAATAATAATGCCTATTGTCAGGATAATGCCATAAGCTGGCTGGATTGGCGGCTTACAGAGAAAAACGGGGAGTTTCTGGATTTTGTGCGCGCTGTGCTGAAGCTGCGCAGAGAGCACCCGGTGCTGCATCAGGCACAGGAACTGACGATGCTGGATTATGCAGCATGCGGTTGTCCGGACCTTTCCTACCATGGAAAAGAGGCGTGGCGTCTTCTGACAGACCGTTTAAGCAGGGAGGCGGGCGTGCTCTACTGCGGGCATTATGCGAAGAAAAAACGGGATGAGGATGACAGTTATTTTTATATTGCTTACAACATGCACTGGGAGGAGCAGAAGCTGGCATTGCCGGATCTGCCCGGCGGCATGCACTGGGAAAAGGTAATGGATACTCAGGATGGGACGACTGTTTCTGACGGTGAAAAAAGAGAGCGGTATGTAACGATAGCAGGCAGGTCTGTCCAGGTCCTGCAGAGCTTTGGAAAACCGGATGGGAAAGGAAAGAAAATTGAAGGCGCTACAGCATTTTAAGACGATTACTTACCATAAATATCTTGTGATGAAAGGCTGCTTTGCAGTAGGGCTGTACCGGCAGGGAATTTGCCATGACCTTTCCAAATATTCGTGGACAGAGTTCAGGGTCGGTGCGAAATATTATCAGGGCGACAGGAGCCCGAACAATGCGGAGCGGGAGGCTATCGGTTATTCTTCCGCATGGCTGCACCATAAGGGGCGCAACAAGCATCATTATGAATATTGGATAGATTACAGCACAAGAAGCCTTGAGGGCGGGATGCAGCCGGTTCCGATGCCCAGAAAATATGTAGTGGAGATGCTGATGGACAGGATAGCTGCATCCAAAACTTATCGGGGCAGCGCCTATACGGACAGAGATCCGCTGGATTATTACAGAGGGGCCAAGGAACCTCCGCTAATACATCCGAAGACGAAGGCGCAGCTGGAAAAACTTTTGACGATGCTGGCGGAAGAAGGAGAGGAAAAGACTTTTGCCTATGTGCGCAGCGTGATCTTGAAAAAGGGACACCGCAGGTCAGGCACAAAGAAAGGAAAGAGCGCATAAGATACCGTATATCCTATTATAAACAGGTGAATCTTATGAATCTCTGGTATTTGCTGCTGCTCGTATGCTGCTGCGGGCATGGCGGGAGAACGTGTTGTACAGGGCACAACAGCTGTATCATGCCTCGCAGGGACGGCTGCACGGAAAGACGGGAAGGCGGGAGAGAGAAATGCTGCCGGAAGATGTACGACGAGATGGAAGATTGCGGATGCCGGGAAAAACGGCATGAAGAAGATGGCTGCAGCTGCATGATGCCGCGCGGAGAGGGCGGACGGATGTGTCGGGAGCAAAGATATGACTGCGGGACGCAGGAGAAGCCGTGTATGGATAATGTTCCCGAGATGAATATGCCGTCACATTATCCGGTATATCCGGAAAAATGCGCCTGCAGAGAATAAAATAAAAGGTAGAAAGGTGCCGGAGGGAGACTTCCGGCATTTTTTCTTTTAATAAGGAAACTTTCCGATTGACAATTGTTCTCATAACGGGTATAGTCAGAAGAGTTTTGAATGATGAGGCAGAAAGAATAGGAGATTACATGGGAGAATTATTAGTCAGGTATGATGAATCAGGAATCGACGAAAGGATTTTGCGAGCGGTGGAGGAGATGGGCTTTGTCCACATGACGCCGATTCAGGAAAAGGCGATACCTGTATTTTTGGAAGGAAAAGATGTGATAGGACAGGCACAGACGGGAACCGGAAAGACGGCTGCTTTTGGCATCCCGATGCTGCAGAAGATAGATGAAGAGGACAGAGGGCTTCAGGGCATGATCCTTTGCCCTACGAGAGAGCTTGCGATGCAGGCGGCGCAGCAGCTTCGCCAGTTTGCAAAATATATGCACAATATCCGGGTCCTTCCGGTTTACGGCGGTCAGGATATCGGAAGACAGATAAAGGCGTTAAAGGGCGGCGTACAGATAATCGTCGGAACGCCGGGACGAGTGATGGACCATATGCGCCGTCATACGATCAGGCTGGACGGCCTGAAAATGGTTGTATTGGATGAGGCGGATGAGATGCTCAACATGGGATTCCGTGAGGATATGGAGACTATCTTAAAAGAAATTCCCGGAGAGCACCAGACGGCTCTGTTCTCGGCAACGATGCCGGAGCCGATCCTCCGTATCACCGACCAGTTCCAGAAGGATGCGGTGATGGTGAAAATGGTAAAAAAAGAGCTGACAGTGGACCGTATCGCTCAGTACCTTTATTATATTCACAGAGGTGATAAGGAAGCGGCAGCAGCGCGTCTGATAGAGTATTACGACCTGAAGAGAGGACTTATTTTCTGTAATACGAAGAGCATGGTAGATGAGCTGGCGGAAAATCTGAAAAACCGGGGAATTTCGGCAGAAGGACTGCACGGCGATATGAGCCAGGCGCAGCGTGATACTGTTATGAAACGTTTCCGCAGCGGAAATCTGCAGATGCTTATTGCAACGGACGTTGCGGCAAGAGGTATCGACGTAAACGATGTGGACAGTGTGATCAACTACGATGTGCCGCAGGATATTGAATATTATGTACACAGGATAGGACGGACCGGACGCGCAGGAAAAGAGGGAATGTCCTTTACGCTGGCGGCGCGCAGAGAATCCTTCCGTATCCGTGAGATAGAGCGTACCTGTAAAACAAAGCTGGAAGAAAGAAAGTTGCCTTCCGGTCAGGACGTGTATCGTCATAAGGAAGAAAAAGCGTTGGAAAAGCTTCAGCAGGTCATGGAAGAGGTCAACACGGCAGATTGTTACCGCGCGGTGGAACGTTTTGAAAAAGAGAGCGGTATTTCCGCTCTGGAGCTGGCGGCAGCCTTTTTATACCAGCAGATCGGGGAAGAGCCGGGAGATATTGCGGAAGAGCCTGCGGTACGCCGGAATACAGAGAGCCGTTTTGCCGGAAACAGGCGCGGCAGCTTTGGCGGCGGTTATAATGGAAGAAGACCTTATGGTGAAAAGGGAACAGGCTTCCAGAACAGAGGCGGAAGAAGAGATCATCAGGGCGACGGCGGATACCGCAGAGGGCGTCAGAGTGAAAATAACGGCCGCAGACAGGCGCATGGAGGAGAAGGAAGATACCGCGGCACATCTTCGGGATACCGCGCGGCAGAAGGCAGAGGCGGACGGAGAAGGAACGCGGAATAAACAGATATCAGGTCAGCGGAAAGCCTTCAAAGAGGCATTTTGCGGATAGGCGTGGCTGAACTGATACATTTATCCGTAGCAGTTCAGCTGCGGCGGTTGACGAACCGGGCGGCGGGTGCTAAACTGAAAGGACATCAAGACCATTACAGAGGCGGAGGTATTTAGAGATGATTGGCGATCAGAAAATTCTTTTCAGTGGAATGCAGGCAACAGGAAACCTGACACTTGGAAATTATCTGGGAGCGCTGAAAAACTGGGTGAATCTGGCGGATGAATATACGACATTTTTCTCGGTAGTGGACATGCACTCCATCACGGTACGGCAGGATCCGGCGGAACTGCGCAGACGTGCAAGGGCGCTTTTGACCTTATATATCGCGGCGGGACTTGATCCTGAGAAGAACTGTATTTATTATCAGTCCCATGTGTCCGGTCATGCAGAGCTGGCATGGATATTGAATTGTTTTACGTATATGGGTGAATTGAACCGGATGACGCAGTTTAAGGATAAGGCGGCAAAGCATGCGGATAATATCAATGCAGGGTTGTTTACCTATCCGGTGCTGATGGCGGCGGACATCCTTTTATATCAGGCGGACGTGGTACCTGTTGGAAAAGATCAGCTTCAGCATCTGGAGATTACAAGAGACATCGCGCAGCGTTTCAACGCTATTTATGGCGATGTATTCACAATCCCGGAACCTTACATGGGTAAAGCGGGAGCCAAGATAATGAGCCTTCAGGATCCCGCAAAGAAGATGAGCAAATCCGATGAGAATCCGAACGCGAGTATTTATCTGATGGATGATAAAGATACGATACTGCGCAAGTTTAAGCGCGCGGTGACGGATTCCGAAGCGCAGGTGCGCTATCGTGAGGAACAGCCGGGTATCCATAATCTGATCGATATTTATGGCGTATGCACGAAGAAGACGCCGGAGGAAGTAGAGCGTGAATTTGACGGCAAGGGCTACGGAGAATTCAAAATAGCGGTCGGAGAAGCGGTGGCGGCAGAGCTCGCACCTTTGCAGGCGCGTGTTGCAGAGCTGTCCAAGGATAAGGCGTATATTGACAGCGTGATAAAAAACAACGCGGAGAAAGCGGAGTATTACGCAAATAAGACGCTGAGAAAGGTTCAGAAAAAAATCGGTTTTCCGGAGCGGGTACGATAAGCTATGGAAACACTTGTTTATTATGCGGCAGGCAATGAAGAAAAGGAAAAAAGGATGGAGCACCTGGCAAAGAAGCTGGGGGCAGGATTCCGGGCAGTCTATCCGATACAGACAGGGCAGCAGGTCGGCTTTTTGGCAGGGCTTGCAGACTATACGGAAAGAACGCTGTCCCTGTTGGAGCTGCCGCCAAGGATTGAGGAAGAAATGCTCATCCTGAACGGCTTTGCCGGGAAAAAGCTGGATGCGCTCCTGTCAGCGCTGAGGGAAGAAAAGCTTACTGTGCCGTTGAAGGCGGTAGTAACGGAGCATAATGTGAGCTGGACGCTGGCGGCGCTGTATGCAGAGATTGTGGAAGAGCGGTCGGAGATGCTGAAAAGAACCGGGATAAGGTAAGAAAAAGATAAAAGCGGGAACAAACGTCATATAGAGGTTTGCTCCCGCTTTTTTAAAGAGGAAAGGATTACCTCTCTATTTTTATTCCGTCAATGTAGACCGCATGAACCTTTGTTTCCATGGAAAGCGGGGAGCCGTCTGTGATGACAAGGTCCGCATCCTTTCCTTCTTCCAGTGTACCGACTCTGTCATCTACGCCCAAATGACGCGCAGGATTTAGGGTAATGGCAAGTAAAGCATCGTTTTCAGAAAGTCCGGCTTTATGCGCCAGTCCTGCGCACAGAGGAAGGTAGTGCAAGGGAGTGACCGGGGCGTCCGTAATGATGGAGACGCGGCATCCGGCCTTTGTGAGCACATCGGGGGTCGTCCAGCTTTTGTTCTGAAGCTCAAATTTGCTGGCATGACCAAAAGAAGGGCCGACGGCAAGGGGAACCTTTTCCTGCGCTAAAATATCGGCTACAAGATGCCCTTCGGTCACATGCTCGAGGGTGATGTCCAGGCCGAATTCTTTTGCGATGCGCAAGGCGGTAAAGAAGTCATTTGCCTGATGCGCATGGGCTTTTAACGGGATTTCATGATTTAAAACAGGCAGCAGCGCTTCGCATTTGTCGTCGTAGGCGGGCATCTTGGATGCATCGTCTCCGGCGGCTTCTTTTTTTGCTTGATACTGGAGCGCTTTATTGAGAACCTGACGGATGAGGGCGGCGTTTGTCATACGGCTGCTGATACCATGGTCTTTATAGCAGCGTTTGGGATTTTCGCCGAAAGCGCACTTCATGGCAGCGGGAGCCTTGACGATCATATCGTCCGCGCGCCGACCGACTGTCTTGATGACGGCAAAAGAACCGCCGATGGCGTTGGAGCTTCCGGGGCCGGTGGCGATACAGGTGACGCCGGCGAGCGCCGCTTCCTTAAACGCAGGGTCGAGAGGATTGATGCCGTCGACTGCCCTTAACTGGGGAGTGACCGGGTCATTTAATTCATTGTAGTCATGTCCTTCGTAGCCGATGGCGGTGCCGTCCAGACCGGTGTGGCAGTGGGCTTCCACGAAGCCGGGAAAGATGTGGAGTCCGGTGGCATCCATGACGTCGCAGCCGTCAGGAGTTGAAAGGTTGATGCCTATCTCCTGAATCTTTCCGGCGTTGATAAGAATGTCGGCGGAAAAAGTACGCATCCGCGCGTCGGCATTGGATGCGGTATGAAGAGTGCCGTTTTTGATGCATAACATAAGAGAGTTCCTCCTTTGATATGAATGGCGGCGTTCGCCCAAGAAGGCGCACAGCCGTTATATTCAGTTTAAGCGTGAGGAGGGGGAGCGTCAAGACTGGTTTTCGTTTATTCCCAACTCCTGCGAAGGGGTATGACCGGTTTTTTCTTTATAGACCCTTAAAAAGTAATTATAGCCGTGAAAACCGACATTTTCCCCGATGGTCTTCAAATCTAGATTGCTGTGTCGTATCATGTGCCTTGCCCGCTCTATTCTGTAGGTTACAAGATAGTCGATAAAAGAGGTATCCAGTTCTTTGCGGAACAGCCTCGATAAATGGGTCGGGGAAAGGTGAAGCTGTTCGGCAAGGTCGTTCAGGGACAGGTCTCTGGCATAATTTTCATGGATATATTCGATCGCGCTTTGGATATGAACGGAGTGTTGACGGTTTTTAGGGGAGGGTACACGCTCTGCAAGGGCAGTTAGATAGGTCATGAAAAAATGCAGCACTTCATCGCGAGACATTTTGGCAAAGTCATCTGTGCGCGGGAAATCAGCCATTTCTATTGGGGGATGAAATGACTGGCAGAACCGGGAGGAAAGCTCCAGAAGCTCCTGAAGGAAGCGTTGGAACTCAAATGCGGAGGAGGTGGATATATGGGAAAAGGCATTTTCAAGAATATGCCGGAGAGAACGGATATCCTGTGAAGATAAGGCATCTGTAAGGCTGCGCTCATCCTGAAAGGACAGCGTTGCCTTGGAAACGGTATCCAGGGGTGGAAAGGATTTTTTTCCAAGGGTATCGAGCGTATTTTTACAGATCTGCGGGAGCAGGGAGAAATCTGAAAAGGGAGCTCCGGTTTCAAATAAAACGGACAATCCGAGCAACCGCCTGATGTTATCACAGAGGAGACGCATAGAGCGCACGCTCTGACTCCAAATTTTGCCGTTTTCCCCTGCATTTTCATGAAAGAGAACTGCAAAACTTCCGTATTCAAGATAAGTGATGAGTCCATTGTCCATCGTGGCAAAAATGCTTGTAGCGAGGTTTAATATGGAATCGATCATTTTTTCACGGTCCATGGCAGGAGAAAAGTGGGTAACGAGGATAAAGTTTGTTACCTGCATGACAGCCAGACAATGAAGCCCTGATGAAAAATCCCTTTGCGTGACCATGTGAGCATGCTCTTCGGGGCTGGTAATACCATGCTTTAAAAGGGCAGAGAAATACTGTTGCCGGGCAACGGTTGTAAAATAAGTAACATGTGAGGTATACATCCCTTCCTGTTCCATGAGTTTTGCCAGTTCATCCAGCTTGGAGAAAAGGATGTCATCGGTAAGCTGATGCTTTAGGAGATAGTCGTATGCGCCATAACGCATGGCATCGCGCACAAAGGCAAAGGTATCATAATTGCTGAGGATGAGGATTTTGATAGGAAGTTTTTTGAAAAAAATTTCTTTTGACACGTCTACGCCATTTTTGTCGGGCATGTCGATATCCAATATAAGGACATCGCAGGGGATAGCCTCAAGAAGATTCAGGCAGGCTATGCCCCCGGTCGTCTGTCCAGCAATCTCATATTTTTCAGGATGTTTGCGGAGCATTTCCGTAAGACGGTTGAGGACGAGTATGTCGTCATCGGCAAGTAAGATTCGCATCATAGTCAGGCCTCCTTTTGGGGTATCGTATCAGAAGCAGATGTAATCCGGGCGGGGAAAGACAGGTGGATAGTCGTGCCGCAGCCGGGAGCGCTGGTAATAGAAAAATCGGCATTTTCTCCATACCAAAGCTTCAGCCGTTCTAAGACATTGTGTATGCCGACGCGCAGGAATGTGCTGGAAGAAGATGTATTTCCGGTCAGTATTTTATTAATCTGCTGTTCGGACATTCCTTTTCCTGTATCCGAAATATCAATGACGAGTTTTGCATTTTCCAAACGGATGGAAAGCGTGATAAGCCCATCATCCATCTGGTCTGCAAAGCCGTGGATGATAGCGTTTTCCACGATGGGCTGGAGCAGGAGCTTTAAGATGGGACAGTCCATAGCAGCATTGTCAATTTGAAGGTCAGTTTGGACAGAACAGAGCAGATGATATTTTTTTATGGCAATGAAGGACTGCAGATATTCTATCTCCTGTCGTATCGTTATAAACTGACCTTGGTTCGAGAGGGCACGGAGCAGATAGGAAAAGGAGGATGAGATTTCCCGGATGTTTTGCACGTTCTGTACCTCGGCGAGCCAGGTGATGGTATTCAGCGTATTGTATATCATGTGAGGATTGATCTGGCTCTGCAGGGAATCAAACTCCATGATGCGTTTGCTTTCTTCCTCCTGCTGTATTCGGGTGAGCAGCTGGCGGATACGGTGGGACATGGAAATGACTCCCTGTGTAAGCTGACCGATCTCATCCCCAGAGCGGATAGGAAGTTTGATGGAAAAATCGACGTCTGTGCCAAAGCTGGATACCGCCTGATTCAGGGCAAGGATATCTTTTGTAAAGGAGCGGGTCAGAAAGATGATACCGCAAACGGCAGCGGTGATGGCGATAAAAAAGGAAAAAATAAACATCCTTATTACGCGGGAAGATTCATAAAAAACAGAGCTTTCCGAAACTAATGTCACGATGGAAAGTCTGCTTTGGCTCGTTGGCATCTGAAGGAGCAAAAAATCAGTATGGTCCAGAGAAACATTTTGTCTGTTCTGGACAAGGGCATCCCTAAGGTCTGAGGAAATACATGCATTTTGGATATCGGTGGATGCATACAGGATATTTTCATTATCTTCGAGGACGTATAAAAAAGAGGAATCGCTTTCAAAGGGGGTGAGCAGACCATCCAGATAGGATATCGGGACCTCGACCAGGATAGAGCCGAGATAGACCCCTTTTTGATAGATGCTGCGCCCAAGGGAGATCATATGATTGTCATCATATCCTTCAAGAGAGCGGTTGAAGAAGACCGGATTCCCATTTCCCTGGCAGATGCGCCGGATGATGGGAGAATCTGTTTTCAGCATGGAATTATAAGGAGCAGTGGAATGATACAGGCGGTCATCATGGGCAAGTACGGTAATTCTGTATAGATAATCGGCATTGGAGTTCAGGAGCTCCAAAATGCTGTTGAGGGATTTGTAGTTTTTAAACCACTCATAGGAGGGCATAGGGGCAGGGTCGGAAAGGATGTCCATAACATGGTAGTCGAGGATCAGGGAGGTGGCTATTTTATCCATATCAGAGAAAAGACGGTTAAATTCATTTTGCGCAAATCCGTTTTTTTCCTGAGTGGAGGAAAGCTCCTTTGCTTTCAGGACAGAATGCAAACGGGTTACAAAAAGTTGGGTGCTGAGAAGTAAGGGGAGGATCAGTAGCAGCAGGAAAGCGGTAAAAAATTTTGCGGAAATGGAAGACTGTATTTTTGTGAAAATTTTCCGTATCATAGTTGTTTGCTCCTATGTAAAATGATATTGCCATTATAATGAGAATATATAGAACGGTCAAGCTTTGTGCAAAAAGTGATAAATTTATATAGCATAATGCTAAAATTGTGCAGTTTCAACGATTCTTATTTCTGATATACTGAGTTCATCAACAGAGGAGAGCTCTGAAAAAAGGGAAAGGAAGGATGTAATATGAAGGGAAAAAAGATTTTGGCGATTCTTCTTGCGGTATGCATGAGTGCAGGAATGCTGGCAGGCTGCGGAAGCCAGAAAGCGGAAGAGCCGGCGGATGCTGGTACGGAAAATGTGTCCGGACAGTCAGAAAGCGCTTCAAATGTGAATAAAGAAGGATTTCCGATAGTAAATGAAGAAATTACATTAAAGGTATTCGGGCAGCAGGGACCTGTTCAGGAAAAGTGGGATACCATGGGGATGTGGAAGAAATACCAGGAGATGACAAATATCAAGCTGGATTTTACAGACGTCCTTGCTGCGGAAGGATATGATGAAAAAAAGAGTCTGATGTGGGCGAGCAATGAATATCCGGATATATTTGTAAGAGCCATGTTAAATAATACGGAGATCGTGAAGTATGGAAGCATGGGGATACTCGCTCCATTGGAAGATCTGATTCCTGAATATGCCCCGAATATGCAGAAGCTTATCGATGAGGATCCCGCGATACTCTCCCGTATCACAGCGCCTGACGGACATATCTATGCGCTTCCGGCTATCTTTACACTTACAGCGGCAAGGGATGATAAATTCTGGATAAATACTGCATGGCTTGAGCAGGTAGGAAAGGAAATACCGACGACGGTGGATGAGCTGGAAGATGTGCTCAGGGCGTTCAAAGGAGTCGATTTTAACGGGAATGGGATGGAAGATGAGTATCCGATGGGAATATCGGACGCGCAGGCATTGATTCGCAGATTTGCCGGTGTATGGGGACATCAGTATCAGTTTGGAACATGGCTGGAAGTGACAGACGGAAAGGTGTCCACATATCTGACGGATGACAGCTTTAAAGAGGAGCTTCAGTGGCTGTCACAGATGTATGGAGAAGGGCTGATAGACCCGGAGATATTTACGCAGGAGTATGCAAAGTATGCGGCAAAGATGGCTGGGCAGCAGATGGGAGTATTTTTCAATCAGGCGGATGATACGTTTGATTCCACAAGCTTTCAGGGGATATCTCCCTTCGCGGGAAAAGCGGACAGACAGTATGTTGAAGCAGCACCGGCGGCAAGGGATAACGGCGTATTTGCGATATGTGCGGATTGTGAAAATAAAGAGGCCGCGATGCGCTGGATTGATCATTTTTATGGATATGAAGGCTCTATCCTAATGCGTTACGGAGTAGAAGGCGAAAACATGTATTTTGATGAGGAAGGAAAGCCTCATTATAATGATGGGATTTTAGACAGCCCTGAAGGAAGCGGGACCGAGATAGGAAAATTTACGATCTGGCCGGGCGGAGGAGCTCCCCAGTGGGTAAATGAAGATAACTGTGAAGCGATAGCTTCGGAGGCAACGCTGAAAGCACAGGAAGCTTTGGATGCATATGTGCCGGAGCAGATATATGCGCCGCCGCTTCTGGAACAGGAGGTTTCCGACAGATTATCCGTACTGTGGACGGATTTGGAAAATTACATGAAGGAAACGACTGCGAAGATGATCCGCGGAGAGCTGAATTTTGAAGCAGATTGGGATACTTATGTAGAAACGATGGAAAAGATAGGTCTGCAGGAATGGGTCTCCATTTATCAGGATGCATATGATAATCTGCAGGATTAAGTAAAAACAGGGAAGGGCAGAAAAGGAGTCGGTATTATGAAACAGAAAAAAAGCATTGGAAAAATCATAAAAAGCAAATGGCAGCTTTTGGTCATGTTTGCCGTTCCATTGGCCTGGTATATCATTTTCTGCTATATTCCCATGTATGGCATTCAACTGGCGTTTCGGGATTATAATCCGAGGCTCGGTTACCTGGGCAGCCCCTTTGTGGGGCTGCGATGGTTTAAACAGTTTTTTTCATCCTATTATTGGACAGATATCATCTGGAACACTTTTTCAATCAGCCTGTATTCGATCGTGATAGGATTTCCGGTGCCTATCGTTCTGGCGATCATCATCAATGAGCTGCCGGGAAAAAGATTTAAAAAGATATTGCAGAATATAACCTATATCCCGCATTTCATTTCTATAGTAGTTCTGTGCGGTATGCTGTATCTGTTTTTATCCCCTCAATATGGGATATTAAATACTATTTTAGGGAGCTTCGGGATAGGATCGATAGGATTTTTGGAGTCATCAAAATATTTCAAAGGTGTTTATGTGCTTTCAGAGGTATGGCAGGAAAGCGGCTGGAGCTCGATAATCTATATCGCAGCGTTGGCGGGAATTGACCCGGCATTATATGAAGCGGCAAAAATTGATGGCGCGGGAAGAATGAAACGCATCATACACATTTCACTTCCGGGGATAACGCCTACAGTCGTTACCCTTTTGATATTAAAGATAGGTCAGATTATGAGTATCGGTTTTGAGAAGGCATATCTTTTACAAAATGACCTGAACCTGAAATCCAGCGAGATTATTTCCACGCTTGTCTATAAGCAGGGAATTTTGCAGGGTAATATCGGATATGCAACAGCAGTCGGGCTTATGAATTCTTGTTTGAATCTGCTCATGATCGTTTTGGCGAATAAGTTCTGCAAACGATTTTTTGATACGAGTCTGTGGTAAGGAGGAAGTGAACTATGTGGAAAAGAAAAAGCAGGGGAGATAAGATGTTCGATATCGCTCTCATCATCATCAGTCTTTTTATCATGGTCATAGTGGCATATCCTCTGTATTTTGTGGTCATCGCATCCTTTAGTGAGCCGGAGGCGGTACTTGGAGGAAAACTGAGGTTTTTGCCGGTCGGATTTAATATTGAGTCTTATCGGATGGTGCTGTCAGAGCCGAAGGTATGGATAGGATACCGGAATACATTGTTATATACTGTTTTAGGAACGGCTATCAATCTTGTGCTGACAACGCTGGCGGCATACACGCTTTCGAGAAAGGATATGCCCTGCAGGACATTTTTTACCTTTGTCATTTCGTTTACCATGCTGTTTGGCGGTGGGATGATACCGGTCTACATGGTAGTAAAGAACCTTCATCTGACAGACACCATCTGGGGAATGGTGATTCCGAATGCGATAGCTACTTACAATCTGCTCGTTATGAAAAATTATTTTCAGAGCAGTATACCGGAAGAGCTTCAGGAAGCGGCAGCGATCGATGGATGCGACCATGTGCAGACACTTTTGAAAGTGGTTTTACCGCTGTCAACCCCTATTTTGGCTGTTATCCTGCTCTTCTATGCGGTAGGACACTGGAATGCTTTTTTCAATGCTGTATTGTATTTGCGAGATCAGGACCTGTTCCCGTTGCAGATCGTTTTGCGGGATATCCTGCTTCAGAACAGTCTGGAAGCGGTCGGCGGGGATATGACGGGGATGTATGAAAAGGTCATGCGGGGAGAAACGATGAAATATGCGCTGATCATTGTGGCGAGTGCGCCGGTCATTGTTTTGTATCCGTTTGTGCAGAAATATTTTACGAAAGGCATTATGGTCGGTGCGATAAAGGGCTGATTAAACGTCGCCACGCTTTGTGGGGCGGATCATCGGACGAAAAAATCAAACCCGTTCCCGGGCAGACCTGTGATTTTATCCAGTGCGGGGGGCGGGTTTTCATTATAAAATGAAACTCAGGAGGACGTTATGGCTGACAGGAAACCAAATTTAATTTACGTATTTGCAGACCAGCTCCGTTATTGTTCAATGGGGTATGCAGGAGATAAAAATGCTCTGACACCTAATATCGACGCGCTGTGTACAGAAAGCACGGATATATGTCAGGCGGTATCAGGGCATCCGGTATGTGCGCCCTACCGTGCGTCTCTTTTTACAGGGAAATATACAACGAGCACGGGGATGGTCATCAACGAGATAAGGATGAATCCGGAACATCATACGTTCGCACAGGTGCTCAATGAAAACGGTTATGAGACGGCATATATCGGAAAATGGCATATGTATGCTGCAGAGCTGGGAAATCATTACGATCCCGTGAATTCCTTTATCCCGAAAGGACCGGACAGGCTGGGCTTTGACGATTATTTTGCGGCATATAATTTCCGGCATGAATATGAGGTCGGGACCGCATATTATCATTTGGATACGCCGGAAAAAATATATTATGACAAGTACGAGCCGGATGCTCAGACGGATATGGCGATAGAACAGATACGGCGGTTATCGGAAGGGGAAAAGCCGTTTGCACTGTTTTTATCCATAGGGACGCCGCATGATCCATGGGTGCCGGAAAATGTTCCAGCAGAATGTCTGGAGCGGTTGAAGGACAAAACGTTTGAGCTGCCTTTGAACTATCTGCCGGATAACGATCCCCATGCGGATGCCTGGGCACAGCTTTCGGAGGAAGAAAGAGGAGAACTGACGGAATGGATGCGCGTTTATTATGCGATGACGGCGAATCTGGATGATAATATAGGACGTCTGAAAAAAGCGGTCACCGAAATGGGGCTGGAGGAAAATACGATCTTTGTATTTACATCCGACCACGGCGAGCTGTTCGGGGCGCATGGGCGCAGGGCAAAAAATATTTTTTATGAGGAAGCGGTCAGAGTGCCTTTTCTCATCCGATGGAAAGGACAGCTGGAGGAGGGGGCAAAGCGAGATTTTGTATTCAATACGGTGGACATCATGCCGAGCCTGCTGACGATGATGGGGCTGCCTGTGCCGGAAGAGGTGGAAGGAATGGATAAAAGCGCTTCCATCCGGGGTATTGAGGATACGGACGATCCGGCGCTGATGATGTGTACGGGACCGACCGCGATATTCGGGGACGGACAGGAGTGGCGTGCGCTGCGTACAAGGCGTTATACTTATGCCGTGTTTAAGGCCGATGGACAGGAGCTTTTGTTTGATGATAAGGAGGATCCGTATCAGATGCGCAACCTGATCGGGAATCCGGAATATGCAGAGCTGGCAGAGACGTTGAAAAAGCAGATGTATGACAAAATGGCAGCAATCAGCGATACCTTTGAAAATAACACATGGTACGAAAAAAACTGGACAAAGGACAGGATCATCCTCCGCACGGCAACGCTGCATAACGACTGAGCGGAATGGGACAGCCTGTATAATAAGAAAAGGAGACATCCATATGAATATCACAAGAGCAGCCAGCATCCCGCTGGTATTACATGATCCCTATTTTTCCATCTGGTCCTCCACAGACCATCTTTACGATGCGGACCCCGTACACTGGTGCGGCAGACGTCAGCAGCTTCGCGGCTATGTGACGGTGGACGGTGTGGTCTACAGCTTTTTGGGCGACAGGGAATTCCATGAGGCGATAGCTCAGAAAAGCGTGGACGTAACCGCTACATCGACAGCATATGAATTTGAAAATGAGAAGCTGCTCCTGACGGTGCGCTTTACTTCGCCGTTACTTCTGGATGAGTTCACTCTGGTGTCGAGACCGTGTACCTATATCGATTTTTCTGTTGAGAAAAAAGCGGACTGTGAAGTTAGTATTGATTTTCTGGTATCCGCCGACCTGGTTTCCCAGAGAGAGGAAAAGCTGGTCGGCTGCAGCGCACATCGTCCGGACAGGGAAGGCGCTCCGGCATTTTCCTATGCGCAGATGGGAAAGGCGGCGCAGCGTCCTTTGGGCGGCAGTGGCGATAATGTGACGATAGACTGGGGATATGTTTACGCAGCGTCTTCCGATGACAATGCGGTATGTTCCTATGATGAGAAAAACCGTCGTCTTTCCTGTCATCTTCCGCTTGAAATGGAGAGCGGTATGATACTGGCGTTTGACGATCTGCTTTCCATTAATTATTTCGGGCAGTGGCGCAAGGCATATTGGACGAACACATATAATACGATTCTGGATGCGATTGGCGCAGCATTTGCAGATCGGGCAGAAACGCTGACCCGGGCGGCAGTTCTGGACGGACAGATCGAAGAGCTGGCCAGGAAAGCGGGCGGTGAGGAATACGAGTTTCTGTGCAGCATGAGCTACCGCCATGCGGTCGCGGCGCATAAGCTCATTACAGATGAAAAGGGAGATATCATATTTTTGTCAAAGGAAAATGACTCCAACGGCTGTATCGGCACGGTGGATGTAAGTTATCCGTCGGTTCCGCTGTTTTTGCTGTATGATACGGAATATGTGAAGGGAATGCTCCGCCCTGTATTTGAATTTGCGGCGTGCGATGTATGGGAATATGATTTTGCACCGCATGATGTGGGACGCTATCCATATGCGTGGGGACAGGTTTACGGAATGGATGGCAAGAAAGGCGGACATTGGTTTTCCGGTAAAGACGGCGAGGTATTCCCGGCGTTTTACCAGTATCCTGCGGGAACGGGGATTTATGATTTCAAATATCAGATGCCGGTGGAAGAGTGTGGAAATATGCTCGTTATGACAGCGGCGGTATGCGGAATGGATGGAAATGCGGATTTTGCAAAACCTCATATGGCGGTGCTGAAAAAATGGACGCAGTATCTGCTGGAATACGGGGCTGATCCGGGCGAACAGCTTTGTACGGATGATTTTGCGGGACATCTTTCCCATAACGTAAATCTGTCTGCAAAAGCGATAATGGGTGTGGAGGCCTATGCGCGTCTGGCAGGACAGCTTGGTATGGAGGAAGAAGCGCAGAAGTATCATCAAAAGGCGGCTGATATGGCGGCTGACTGGGAAAGACGGGCGCTCTCCGACGACCATTATGTGCTCGCCTTTGGCAATCCGGATACATGGAGCTTAAAATACAATCTGGTATGGGACAGACTGTGGGGCAGCAAACTGTTTTCAGATGAGGTTTATGAAAAAGAGCTGGATTACTATGTGAAAAAGACGAATGCTTATGGAACGCCGCTGGACAGTCGCCGTGATTATACGAAGAGCGACTGGGTGCTCTGGTGTGCGGCGATGGCAAAGGATACAGAGCAGGCGAGAGCGTTGATAGCTCCGGTCGCTTCCTATCTGAAAGATACGGAGAGCCGCGTGCCTTTCTCCGACTGGTATGAGACCGTGACCGGAAAGTATTGTCATTTTATCGCGAGAAGCGTGCAGGGAGGCATTTTCATGCCGGCTTTGATGAAAAAAATATCGGGCTGAAAAATTTATATATACAGCGTGCGGTGCGTGTGGCGTGCGGTTCGTTGCATATATACGGAAACAGCGGTGTATAAAATGGATTGTTATGTATAGGATTTTGCGGAAGTGTATGAGCAGAACCGTTATATGAGCAATGGAATGCATCCGGACAGGGAACGGGCGATGAAGCCCGTTCCCTGTTTTTTTATTCTGCAGGAAAGTTTCTTTTCTGCAGAATAAAAACGATTATGAATACTGGAGCACACGCTTTTTATAAGGGAGCGGCGTTTAGAATATCAATTGGTTTGATGAGAGAAATAAAAGTTAGTCGCGATAAAAATAAATATTGACAACTACTAAAAGTTAGAATATACTAACATAAAAGAGGAGCGAGCGTGCTTCAGCTAGCGGATAGGAATGCGAAGACGGATAGCTTATGCACCTTTTACTTGAAAATGTCCTCCTGTCGATGGAGGAAAATAACAGTTTAAAAAGAAAGAAGGTCGGGATGATGCCTTTAACAATGGCAAACGCAGGAGAAACCAGCCGGATAAGCCGGATAGGCGGAAATGAAGAAACGAAGCGGTTTCTGGAAAATCTTGGTTTTGTGACGGGTACAGCTGTCACAGTGATTTCCTCTATAGGAGGGAATGTGATCGTAAATGTCCGTGATTCACGCGTGGCGGTAAATCGGGATATGGCGCGTCACATCATGATTTAAAGACGGGAGCAGAAGGGAGAAACAGATATGACATTGAAGGATGCGGCGGTCAAAAGCACAGTCGTGGTGACAAAGATAGAAGGAGACGGCGCATATAAGCGCAGGATAATGGATATGGGCATCACAAAAGGGAGCGAGCTTTACATCAGGAAAGTCGCGCCTCTGGGAGACCCGGTGGAGATTACGGTGCGAGGTTACGAATTATCCATCCGGAAAGCCGATGCGGCATGCGTGCAGGTAAATTTAAAATAGAGAGTAAAGCAGCTGCTTTGTGCGGCAAAAGGAGAGTAAAAATGGCGATAAAAATTGCGCTTGCCGGAAACCCCAATTGCGGAAAGACAACGATGTTTAATGCTTTGACCGGGGCAAATCAATATGTGGGAAACTGGCCGGGAGTTACCGTTGAGAAAAAAGAAGGAAAGTTGAAAGGCAAACGGAGAAAGGGAGAAGACGTGATCGTGACGGATCTTCCGGGCATCTATTCTCTTTCTCCGTATACGCTGGAGGAGGTCGTGAGCCGCGACTATCTGTTAAAAGAAGATCCGGATGTTATCATCGATATGGTGGATGCGACAAACATCGAAAGAAATCTGTATTTGACTACACAGCTTATTGAAACAGGAGTCCCTGTTGTGATAGCATTGAACATGGCGGATCTTTTGGAAAAAAGAGGAATACGGATCGATGTTTCACGTCTGTCGGAACGGATGGGCTGTCCGGTAGTAGAAACATCTGCCCTGAAAGGGGAGGGACTGGAAAAGCTGATAGACACGGCAGTGAAAACAGCGGAAAAAAGAGGAGATGTCCATCCGGAATCGATTTTTTCGGAAGAACTGGAAAAGGCGGTCGCAGCAGTTGAAAATATGCTGGCGTCATCGGTGGAAGAAGGCAAAAGAAGATGGTATGCAGTCAAGATTCTGGAAAATGATTCCAAGGTGATAGAGAGCATGTCGCTTTCAGTGTCTTTACGGGCGACGGCAGATGATCTGCGCAAGGGACTGGAAGCAAAACATGATGATGATATAGAAAGCATCGTGACAGATGAACGGTATCAGTTCATTCAGAAGGTTTCTGCTGCAGTTGTAAAAAAGGGAAACGAAAAGATGACGGTTTCGGATAAAATAGACCGGATTGTGACAAACCGTATTTTAGGCATTCCCATCTTTATGGCAGTCATGTTTCTTGTTTATTATGTTTCTGTATCAACCGTTGGTACTATGGTGACGGACTGGACAAACGATACGTTTGTAGGGGCGATACAGAGCGCCGTGGGAACGTTCCTTGCAGGAATCGGGACAAACGAGATGGTGATAAGCCTTGTAGTGGACGGCGTCATCGGAGGTGTGGGAGCGGTTCTTGGATTTGTGCCGCAGATGGCGATACTGTTTTTGTTTTTATCTCTTCTGGAAGACTGTGGCTACATGGTGCGTATTGCATTTGTAATGGATAGAGTATTCAGACACTTCGGACTGTCGGGGAAGAGCTTTATCCCGCTTTTGATTTCTTCCGGCTGCGGGATACCGGGTATTATGGCATCCAAAACGATAGAGCAGGATAATGACAGAAGGCTGACGATCATGACGGCAACCTTTATCCCCTGCGGCGCGAAGCTTCCGGTCATTGCACTGATGGGCGGAGTGATGGCGAGCTGGGCAACGGGAAGTTATGAGGCCGGAGGTCTGGTTGCTCCGGCGATGTATTTCATCGGGATTGCAGCAGTGCTTGTTTCTGCTATCATCTTAAAGAAAACGAAGCCTTTTTCAGGAAAGCCTGCGCCGTTTGTAATGGAGCTGCCCCAATATCATATTCCTCAGATAAAAACAGTTCTTCTGCATGTATGGGAAAGATTGAAAGGATTTATCATCAAGGCGGGTACGATTCTGTTTATCGCTTGTGTGATTATGTGGTTTTTGGGTGGATTTGGAGTAGAAAACGGAAGCTTTGGACTGGTTGAAGATGCATCAAACAGCTTTCTGGCAATGATAGGCGGATTTATCGCGCCGCTGTTCGCACCTCTGGGCTTTGGACAGTGGCAGCCCGTGGCGGCATCCCTTTCCGGCTTTACGGCAAAAGAAGCGATTGTGACAACGATGGGTGTTCTGGCAAATGTGACCGGGGACGGCGAAGACCCGGTGACCGTAGCACAGGCTGTGCAGGCATGGTTTCCGAGCGCGCTGGCAGCATTTTCGTTCCTTGTGTTCAATCTGCTTGATTCGCCTTGTCTGGCGGCAATCGCAACGATGGCACAGCAGCTTCAGTCAAAAAAATGGTTCTGGTTTGCAATCCTGTTCCAGAATATATTTGCATATATCGTGTGCCTTTGCATTTACCAGATCGGAACGTTTGTGACAGGCGGGGCATTCGGTATCGGGACCGTGTTTGGGTTCGCATTCGCGGGTATCCTTTTGTATCTGCTTTTCAGACCGGATCCTTATAAGGATCGAAAGGGATATGCGAGAAGCTCTGTCCAGGCGGCAGAATAATAAGATAAAGGAGGAATGGCAGATGGCAACAGCGGTTATTCTGATATTGATATTCGGATATTGCGGATTTCTGATATACCGGTCGCTGAAAAATAAAAAAGAGGGAAAGCATACGGGATGTAGCTGTTCCTGTTCATCCTGTCCGGGGGCATGTGGATGCGCTTCGGGAGAGGCGGTAAAAGAACGGTAAAGAATTGTGGAAAACGCACAGATTTGAGTGGATTTTGGCATAAAAACTTGGTATAATAGTGGCGTCGGCATTGGGTGGATACATCCGGCTGACGCCATTATTGCCTGTTTTTTACCTGATAGATACAGGAAATACAGCAGGAGGAGGCTTTTGATATGATGGTTTCCACGAAGGGAAGATATGCGCTGCGCGTTATGCTGGACCTTGCGATGCAGGAACAGGAGCAGTATATTTCCCTGAATGATATCGCGGTGCGTCAGAGGATTTCCATGAAATATCTGGAAGCAATTGTCGCGCTGCTCAATAAAGCCGGTCTTTTGCAAAGCCGGCGGGGAAAAGACGGAGGGTACCGGCTTGCAAGAAAGCCATGGGAGTACCCGATCAGCGAGATATTAAAGCTGACGGAAGGAACGCTCGCCCCTGTGGCATGTATGGAAGGGGACGGCTGCAGCTTTGAATGCGAGCTGCGGGCGAACTGCCTGACAAGACCGATGTGGCAGAAGCTGGACAGCATCATTGACGGTTATCTGTCGGGGGTGACAATACAGGACTTGATGGAGGGAAAATGCTGACAGATATGCGTGTATATGCAGACCAGGCGGCGACGACCGCGCTGGGGGAGGCTGCATGGAAGGCAATGGAGCCATGGCTTAGGACAGAATTTGGCAATCCTTCCGCATTGTATGAAGAAGGGCGCAGAGCACGGGACTGTGTGGAGGCTGCCCGGGAAAAGACCGCGTATCTTCTGGGGGCAGAGCCGCGGGAGATATATTTTACATCGGGAGGTACAGAAGCGGATAACTGGGCGGTGTATGCAGCGGCAAGACGGGGCGCACAAGCCGGAAAAAGACATTTGATAACGTCTGCGTTCGAACACCATGCAGTTTTAAATCCGATGAAGGCATTGGAAAAAGAAGGCTTTGAGCTCACTGTTCTTCCGGTGCATGAAAACGGTGTTGTGCGCGCAGATGAGCTGGCGCAGGCGATACGCCCGGATACGGCGCTGGTGAGCATAATGTTTGTAAATAATGAAGTCGGAACAGTACAGCCGGTCGCAGAACTGGGAAAGGTATGCAGAGAAAGGGGAGTTTTATTCCATACGGATGCAGTGCAGGCAGCAGGGCACCTGCCGATAGACCTGCGTTCACTCCCGGTTGACCTGCTTTCCCTGTCCGCCCATAAATTTCACGGACCTAAGGGAATTGGCGCACTTTATATAAGAAATGGCGTTTCTCTGGAAAATTTTATAAAGGGCGGCGGTCAGGAAAGGGGAAAACGGGCAGGAACGGAGAATACGGCGGCAATCGCAGGGCTTGCAGCAGCGCTGGAGGACAGCCTTGTTGGACGCACTGAAAAGGATGCATATGTGGCAACGCTTCGGAAAACCGTTCAGGAGGCTCTGCTTTTGGTCGAAGCAAGCCGCCTGAACGGGGATAGCTGTAAAAGGCTGCCGGGTAATTTAAACATCAGCTTTCAGGGGGTGGAGGCAGAAGCACTTCTCATTTATCTGGACATGAAGGGGATAGCAGTTTCGGCAGGGGCTGCATGTGCGGCGGGGGCGCTGGAACCGAGCCATGTGCTGACGGCAATGGGGCTTTCTGATGAAGCCGCAGGGAGTGCGGTGCGGATAACGCTGGATGAAACGAATACGCGGGAGGAAGCAGAGTATCTTGCCCGTTCGATAGCGGAAGCAGTCAGGAGACTGCGGGGGATGGCATAGGCTTTTATACCCTCAGGGGCAGCAGTTTTGTCTGCGGGGGATAGGCACAATATAAAACAAAGGACAATGGAGGAGGTACGACAACATGGAGTTTCTTGTGGAGGGTTTTCAAAATGTAACGTGGCAGCAGGTTGTCATGTACGGGGTAGGGCTTTTGCTCATCTATCTGGCGCTGAAAAAGGATTATGAGCCATCGCTGCTTTTGCCGATGGGCTTTGGCGCGATTTTGGTCAATTTACCGATGAGCGGCGTGATAGACCAGGTAGTACAGGGGTCGGTAGAGTCAAACGGCATTATCCAATGGTTGTTTGAAGTGGGGATAGAGGCATCTGAGGCGATGCCGATCCTTTTGTTTATCGGAATCGGTGCGATGATAGATTTCGGACCGCTTTTATCAAAGCCGATAATGTTTCTGTTCGGTGCGGCAGCACAGTTCGGAATTTTTTTCGCTATCTGTGCGGCGGTATTGCTGGGGTTCGATTTAAGGGATGCGGCGTCTATCGGCATCATCGGCGCAGCGGACGGTCCGACCTCTATTCTTGTTTCACAGGTGCTTGGTTCTTCGTATGTAGGGGCCATCGCTGTGGCGGCATATTCCTATATGGCGCTTGTGCCGATCATCCAGCCTTTTGCGATCAAGCTGGTGACGACGAAAAAAGAGCGCTGTATCCATATGGAATATCATCCGGCGAATGTAAACAAAGCGACCAGAATAGCGTTCCCTATCGTAGTAACGTTTATCGTGGGATTCATTGCACCTTCGTCCGTTGCGCTTGTAGGATTTTTGATGTTCGGTAACCTGCTGCGTGAATGTACGTCTTTACATAAGATGTCGGAGACGGCTCAGGAGGACCTTGCCAATATTATCACATTGCTTTTGGGTATCACGATTTCCTTTAGTATGAGAGCGGACCGGTTTGTGCGCTGGGAGACGCTGATGATAATGGTGATAGGACTGCTGGCATTTGTATTTGATACGGTCGGCGGTGTGCTGTTCGCAAAGTTTTTAAACCTGTTTTTGAAAAAGAAGATAAATCCGATGGTGGGAGCGGCAGGAATTTCGGCATTCCCGATGTCTTCCCGTGTAGTGCAGAAGGTAGCGATGGCGGAAGATCCGTCGAATGTGCTCATTATGCAGGCGGCAGGAGCAAACGTTTCCGGTCAGATAGCATCTGTTGTGGCGGGCGGTCTTGTGATAAGTCTTGTAAGCAGATTTTTATAAAGGAGGGACAGGAAGATGGACAGAATGACAGACTTTATGGTTTCCCTTGAAATCATGGGGAAAGGGATGCTGGGTATTTTTACGGCCAGCCTTGTGATCATCGCAGCGGTGGTCATTCTGGAAAAAGTGACCAGACATAAAAAAGACGGGGAATAACAAGGATAAGGATGGCGTTGAAGGGAAAGCAGGAGCGGTTATGTTTCAAAAAGGAGATTTTGTTGCCTTCGGGAACAAAGGAATCTGCAGGATAAAAAATATTACGACGCTGGATATGGATGGAATTCCGAAGGACAGGTTATACTATGAAATGCAGCCGGTCTTAAATGCGGGGAGCAAGGTTTTTACGCCGGTTGAACAGGCGGATGAAAGCGGCACCATGCGAAAGCTGATGACTTCCGATGAGGCGGTTCGGCTTCTTTCTTCGCCGCCGGAGGAAGAACCCGCTTGGGAGGCAGACGACCGGAAACGGGAGGAACAGTACAGGAGTATCATCAACGGCAATCAGGCTGCTGGGCTGCTGGCACTGATAAGATATGTGCACATCAGGCAGAGAGGGCGGGCGCTCAAAGGGCGAAGACTCGCTTCGATGGATGCAAGATATTTAAAAACGGCAGAAGAGCATCTTTATACGGAGCTTTCCATTTCCATGCAGGTTGCAGCAGAGGAGATACGGGAGTATGTGGAATCCGGAATAAGGGTTCCGCAGGGATATATCCGAAGCCTGTAAGATACAGTGCAGCTATCATACAAAAGAGGACATGATACAGAAATTTTTCTGTGGATGTCCTCTTTTTTGTCGATAAGACTGCAGGAAAAAGGAAGAACAGTTATGTTGCGGACGAATGAAATACAGAAAAAGGTTGCAGCACTGCTGTAGATATGATAGACTAATGATAGTTAGGAATAACTAACAATAAAGCTGGGATGAATCATATAAGTGGAGGAGAATATGAAGAATTTAGCAATAGAAAAGGTGATCGGCAGAGAAATTCTGGATTCACGGGGCAATCCGACTGTGGAGGCAGAGGTATTTCTGGCGGATGGGAGCAGGGGACGCGGCATGGCGCCCAGCGGAGCATCAACCGGAGAATTTGAGGCGCTGGAATTAAGGGATGGCGATCCCGTCCGATTTGGGGGTAAAGGTGTTTTAAAGGCAGTTAAAAACATCAATACGATTATTGCGGATACGTTAACAGGGATGGATGCGTCCAATATTTATGCGGTGGATGCGGCGATGCTCAGGGCGGATAAAACGGAGGATAAATCGCAGCTTGGCGCGAATGCGGTGCTGGCGGTATCCATTGCCTGCGCAAAGGCGGCAGCGGCGTCTCTTGGTATCCCTTTGTATCAGTTTTTAGGGGGAGTCGGCGGAAACAGGCTTCCGGTTCCGATGATGAATATTCTAAATGGCGGTGCGCATGCGGCAAATACAGTCGATGTTCAGGAATTTATGGTCATGCCCGTCGGAGCAAAAAGCTTTTCGGAAGGGCTTCGCTGGTGTACGGAGGTATTCCATGCGCTGAAAGGAATTTTAAAAGAAAGAGGACTTGCGACTTCTGTGGGGGATGAGGGAGGATTTGCACCGGATTTAGAAAGCGATGAGGAAGCGATAGAGGTAATACTGGAGGCGGTCAAAAAGGCCGGATATGAACCGGAAAGAGACTTTGTCCTGGCTCTCGATGCGGCGGCAAGCGAATGGAAGGGCAGCCAAAAAGGAGAGTATGTATTGCCGAAGTCGGGAGTGAGGTTTACTTCTCAGGAATTGGTGGAGCATTGGAAAAAACTGTGCGGCAAATATCCTGTCGCATCTATAGAGGATGGTCTGGACGAGGAAGACTGGGAAGGCTGGAAACTTTTGACAAAGGAGCTGGGAGACCGCATACAGCTGGTCGGGGACGATCTGTTCGTGACGAATACAAAACGTTTAAAGAAAGGGATAGATGAAAAGTGCGGCAATGCGATACTGATAAAATTAAATCAGATAGGCAGTGTTTCTGAGACGATGGAAGCGGTCAAAATGGCACATGAAGCAGGATTTAGGGCTGTTACTTCTCATCGTTCGGGAGAGACGGAGGACACGACTATCGCAGATCTTGCGGTAGCATTGAATACAGGGCAGATAAAGACGGGCGCGCCGAGCCGGAGCGAACGGGTAGCAAAATACAATCAGCTTTTACGGATAGAGGAAAAACTGGGAGAAGGTGGAGTCTATCCCGGGAAGGATGTTTTCAGAAGATAAGGAGACGATATGAGTCAACAGGCGCTTCACATACTGTTAAATATGGATCAGAACAGACTTTATGTCCAATTGGCACTTCAATGCGCTCCGTTTCTGGCAGGGATAAAGGTATCCAATCTCTTTATTGTAGAAGAGCGGTATTGGCTGGGACTTTGCTGGCTGTGCAGGAATACGGATATCTGCGTACGCAGGCTTTATTATTGCCGGGGGAAGGTGACGCTTTTAATGTACCGGAAAAAAGAGCTGGAGGAATGGCTCAATATGCCGGAGACATATGCCCTGCTTATAAAGCTGGGATATGAAAGCGGCAATCTGCATCATATCTTTACGAGACTGGAAGAAAAGATAGGAGGTCATGGGAGCGGGGAAATGCCGTTTCCTCATGAGCTCGGGCTGATATTGGGATATCCCCCGGAGGATGTGGAAGGCTTTCTGGAAAACGGGGGAAAGAAATGCCTGTATACAGGTTACTGGAAGGTGTATGCGCATCTGGAGGAGAAGCTGGAACTATTCTGGGCTTATGACAGAGCGATGGACAAGGCGCTTTCGATGGCATATCAGAGAGAAGACGTAATGCGGCTGAAAGATTTTTTTTAAGCAAAGAAAGCCCGGATATCCAATATGACAGACGGATATCCGGGCTTTCTTTGCCAAAAGGGCTTTAGTTGCGGTTTTTTTGTACGAATGATTTGATGGCCGCAAAGCTTTGCGGGCTTATGACATGCTCCATACGGCAGGCATCATTGGAGGCTGTTTCAGCATCTATCCCCATGCTGATGAGCCATTTGGACAGAAATTCATGGCGCTCATAGATTGTTTCGGCAATCTGGCGCCCTGAGTCGGTCAAGTAGATGAAGCCTTCTTTCGTTACTGTGATATGTTCCTTTTCGCGCAGATTCTTCATAGCGACGCTGACGCTGGATTTTTTAAAGCCAAGTTCCTCCGCAATGTCCACAGAGCGGACAACAGGGCGGGTCTTACTTAGCATCAATATTGTTTCAAGATAGTTTTCGGCGGATTCATTTACTGCCATCGGATCACTTCCTTTCTTTTCTTAAATCGTTTGTTTCAGTATAACATGGACACTGGTCGGGTTCAATCTGAAAAAGAAGAAATGATTGCCGTTTTGCAATGTCCTGTTCCCGGAAGGCAGTACGGTACAGACGATGTGGCCGGACTGATATAAAATATGAGAGGGATGAAAATGGAGAAATGTAAGGATTTGGTAAAAAAAGAAATGAAATTTTGTAAATAAACATCAATAATGCATAAAAATGTGAAAAACAGACTGTAAAAATTATTCATTTTATGTTAATATGAATAATAGAATAACCGCAGGAAGCCTGCGGTTGTTACATAAATGAAACCGTTGCCGGAAGTTTCAGGAATTTGCCTGAAGGCAAAGGGCGGCGGGAATTATTCAGGGGGAATATCTCATGGCAAAAGAAATGATTGCGATGCTGCTTGCAGGCGGTCAGGGTTCCCGGCTTTATGCACTGACCCAGAAACTTGCAAAACCCGCCGTACCGTTTGGAGGAAAGTACCGGATTATCGATTTTCCGCTTTCCAACTGTGTCAATTCGGGAATCGACACGGTCGGCATTCTGACCCAGTATCAGCCGATGGTGCTCAACGAGTATATCGGGAATGGACAGCCCTGGGATTTGGACCGTTTAATAGGCGGTGTTCATGTGCTACCGCCCTATCAGAAAGCGTCAGGTTCAGACTGGTATAAGGGTACGGCAAATGCCATCTATCAGAATATTCCGTTTATTGAGCGATATAATCCGGAATATGTGATCATCCTTTCGGGCGACCAGATATGTAAACAGGATTACAGCGATTTTTTACGTTTTCATAAGGAAAAGGGGGCAGAGTTTTCCGTGGCGGTCATGGAAGTGCCGTGGGAAGAGGCGTCCCGTTTCGGTCTGATGGTAACGGATGAGAACGACAAGATTACGGAATTTCAGGAAAAGCCAAAGGAGCCCAAATCCAATCTGGCTTCTATGGGCATCTATATTTTTAATTGGGATGTGTTAAAACGTTATCTGATAGAAGATGAGGCAGACCCCACTTCTGAGAATGATTTTGGAAACAATATTATTCCGAATCTTCTGCGTGATGGCAGAGATATGTATGCATATCATTTCAGCGGATACTGGAAGGATGTCGGTACGATATCCTCTCTCTGGGAAGCGAATATGGAAGTGCTCGATCCGGAACACAGCGGCATCAATCTGTTTGAAGATGACTGGAAAATCTACAGCCGAAACAGCGGTATGACCGGTCACCGTATCATGGAAACGGGCGTAGTAGAGAATGCGATGATTACCGACGGCTGTCGTATCGCGGGGCATGTAAAGCATTCCATCCTGTTCTCCGGCGTATCCGTGGAGGAGGGAGCTGAGGTAGAGGATGCTGTTGTAATGGGCGGTACGGTCATCAAAAAGGGTGCCAGCGTCAAGCACTGCATTGTTGCGGAAAATGTGGTGATCGGAGAGGGCGCTGTGATAGGGGCGATGCCTGACGGCACAGAAAACAGTGTAGCAACGGTCGGCTCCGGAGTATATATCGGCGCAGGGGCAAAGATAGGTCCTGCGGCTATGATCGATCAGAATGTAAAGGATGGTGAAGAAAAATGGTAAATTCCAATGCAAATGCTTTAGGCATCATTTTCCCCAACAGCTATGACGGCCTTGTTCCGGAACTCGTAACGGAACGGCTGATGGCCTCCATTCCTTTTGCCGGACGTTACCGTTTGGTGGATTTTATTCTGTCGAGCATGGTAAACTGCGGTATCGATAACATTTCACTGATCGTGCGTCAGAACTATCATTCGCTGATGGATCATCTCGGATCAGGACGTGAATGGGATTTGACCCGTAAAAACGGCGGATTAACAATCTTCCCTCCGTATGCATCCAATACGGTGAAGGTATACGGCGGCAGAATAGAGGGGCTGGCGAGCATTCTGGACTTTTTAAGGGATGCAAAAGAAAAATATGTGGTGCTTTCTGACGCAAGCATGGCGGTAAATTTTGATTTTAAGGCAATGCTGGATCAGCATATCGAGAGTGGTGCTGATGTGACGATCGCATATAAGCGGGAAGAGATACCGGAGGCACTCCGCAAGCCGTATGATATGACAAAAGATTTGTATTATACGCTGGATATAACGGATGAGGGCAGAGTGAGCCAGATTCAGATCAATTCAGGAAATGAAGGAATTCAGAATCTGTCCATGAATATTTATATTATTGACAGGGAGTTTCTTGTGACGCTGGTAGCAGAAGCATACAGCAGAGGAATGTTTTATCTGGACAGGGATCTGCTGGCTCCTAATCTGGACAGACTGAATGTAAAGGCATTTTGCTTTGACGGTTATGTTGCACGTATCTGCGATATCAAGAGCTATTTTGATGAGAATATGAAGCTTTTACAGGATGAGAACATCGAAGGGCTCTTCGGCGGTGATCCTATCTACACAAAGATAAGGGATGACAACCCGACCAGATATATGGAGGGGTCAAAGGTTAAAAACGTGATGGCTGCGGACGGCTGCGTGATAGAAGGCGAAGTGGAAAACAGCGTTTTATTCAGAGGCGTAAAAGTCGGCAAGGGTGCAAAAGTCAGAAACTGTGTGCTCATGCAGGATACCGTGGTAGAGCCGGGCGTAAATGTGGAATACCTTATTTCCGACAAAAATGTGACTATCACAGAGGGAAAAGAGGTACACGGGGCGGACAGCTTCCCGGTATATGTTGCCAAGTTTAAGAAAGTTTGAGATAGTAAAGTGAAAAATAAGCCTTATGGCTTATTTTTCACTTATGCCCGGAAAAGAGGATTGATATGTTGAACGTAGGTATTTTGGGGACGGGCTCCATTGCAGGGGTGATGGCGGATACGCTTTCAAAAATGACATCCGCCTGCTGTGTGGCGGCAGCAAGCCGTGATATGGAAAAGGGTCGTGCATTCGCGCAGAAGCACGGAATACCGAAAGTATACGGCTCCTATGAGGAGCTGCTGGATGATCCGCAGGTGTCGCTTGTGTATGTAGCAACGCCGCACTCTCATCATTACAGATGGGCGAAAGCAGCGCTGGAGCACGGAAAGCATGTTTTGTGTGAAAAAGCATTTACCGTAAACGCAGCACAGGCAAAAGAGCTGTTCCGTATTTCGGAAGAGAAGCATCTTCTTTTGACAGAAGCGATATGGACGAGATATCTTCCGATGCGCGGAACCATCAATGAGGTGTTAAGGAGCGGTATTGTGGGAATGCCCCGCATCCTTACGGCAAATCTCGGAGAGCCGATCAGTCAGGTGCCCCGTATGAAAGAGCCAGACCTTGCGGGAGGAGCGCTTCTGGATCTTGGCGTGTATACGCTGACCTTTGCGGCGATGATATTCGGGAGCAATCCTGTATCAGTATATGCAGCCGGGAATCTGACGGAGAAGGGCGTAGACGAACAGGAGGCGGTAACACTCCGGTATGCGGACGGACGTATGGCGCTTTTGCATAATTCCATGACGGTAATGAGTGATAAACGCGGTATCATCGAGTGCGAAAACGGATATCTTGAAGTGAGTGACATCATTTGTCCGAGAGAACTGCGCGTTTATAATCGCAGCCGTGCGCTCATCGCGTCATACCGCGCCCCGAAGTGCATTTCAGGCTACGAGTATGAAGTGGAGGCGTGCATCCGTGCGCTGGATGCAGGAGGAACAGAGTGCCCGCTCATGCCGCATGCAGAAACGGTGCGTGTGATGGAATGGATGGATTCCATACGGGAACAGGTCGGTGTAAAATATCCCGAAGAAATTGAAGCGGTTTAAAAACAGGCAGGCGGTCAGTCGACCGCCTGCCTGTTTTTTCATACGATAGGAAATTTCATTTCCTGTCGTATGAAAAAACATGATTATGCGTACTCGCACGCGGCGAAATTGTCGCTGACGCGACCGCGCTTGACGCGGAGTGTGCGCCTTGGCGCACACTTTTTCAGGAGTGTCAGTCTATTTGAGCAAATCTTTTTGTACCCCAGGTAAGGAGCGTATGCCAGCAGAGAAAAGTAAGTCCTGAAAAGCTGAAAAACAGGATAAGGCAGAGCGCCGGCAATGGGACAGAGAGGACAAACGTACACAGCGCCCAGATTCCGGCGATGAGCAGGACGGACAGCATATTTCCGAAGATTCCGAGCACGGCGGAAGCGGAATTTTTGATGACAGCGCTTTCGCTTGGGCAGTCTGTTTTTGGAAAGACGAGATTTAAAAGAAGTCCTGATACTGCCCAGAACGCAGTGACAGACAGACCGGGCAGGAGCAGGAAAAACGAGTCGGAAAGCGGGATGATACCTGCAAGACCGGGCAAAAGGAGGCTGACAAGGCAGGCGGGCCATGTGAGGACCAGATTCAGGCATGCCTTTGCCCCGAAAAGGACAGGGGCAGGGAGCGGGGCTTCTTTTAAGAGCCAGAGCGCCTTCCCGTCCAGACTGATAGAAATGCAGGACGGATAGACGGTAGATAAAAAGAACATCGCAGCCAGAAACAGCATCGGCGTCAGAAGACGGGGACCGCCAATGAGAGGCAGCAGCATGTCAAGACGTTCTCTGGAAAAGAGGAGAAAGAACGTGATGCCTGTCAGAAAAACGATGCCGAAGCAGGTGTTTGTCAGGTACAGCGACGAACGGGTCAGACGGTACAGCTCGGATTTTAAAAGGGCGCAAAAAGGACTGCTCTGTTGCAGGGCGGACAGCCTGAAATCGTGTCGGAGCGTTCTTGCCTGCAAGGCAGAGAGGATACGTTTGTAGTATCTGGAAAGGAGGGCGGCAAAGGCAGCATAGGGGAGGGCACAGAGAAAAAGCCCGCCTGTAAGAGCCGGAAAGCTTCCGCAGATGCCGTCGGAGACGAGACGGAGCGGGAAAAGATAAGTGTCCAGGATATGGAGCAGCCCGTCCCGGTTTGTAAAAAGGAGCTCTGCAAGCCGGTCTGCCTGCAGGCAGAAGAACAAAATGACACACAAAAGGAGCATGGTAAGGAGAGAGCCAAGAAGCGCGTTCTTATGCTGCCGCGCCTGAGTCCATGCAAATAAAAAACCGCAGAGCGCCGCGAAAAAAGCAGGGAGCAGCGGGAAAAAGAGCATAACGGGCAAAAAGGACAGCCAGAGGGCGGGAGCAGGAGCGATGGAAAAAAACTGCGCCGCTGCATTGGCAGGCAGCATCCAGAGCCCGACAAATAAAAGGTTTTCCAGATACAGGGCGGCCATGCGGGAGAGCATCACAAGAGAAGGGCTGACCGGCATGGACAGGAGGAAATCCAGGTCCCTCCCGGAAAAAAGGACATCCTTTGCGCCCATGAATGAAAAAAGAAAGCCAAAGAACAGGGAGAGCAGGAGCATCGTCGGAAAATAAAACAGCTCGATCCCGCTCTGCGTCATCATGCCCGCAAATAAAAAACCGTAGAGCGCAGACATAAGAACGGAAAAGACCGCGAGGATGAGGACGGCGGTTATCGCTTTAGGGTCTTTTTTGGAGGTCTTTAAGCCGGAGAAGGCGGCATGGAGCACCTGTTCGGTGTGCAGCCTGCACAGGATGATGAAATTACGCATGGGAATCCTCCTTATTATCAGCGGAAAGCTCCATGAAAACGGATTCCAGCCCCTTTTGACCGACGATACGGGAAGTGGGGCCTTCTTCGATGAGCGTTCCTTTTCGGATGATGGCGATTCGGTCGCACAGCTTTTCCGCGACCTCGAGCACGTGGGTGGAAAAAAGGACGGAGCTGCCGCCTTCGCACAGCTTGTTCAGATGTTCTTTTGTGATATAGGCGGCGGACGGGTCGAGACCCACAAAAGGCTCGTCCAGGATGAGGAGCTTAGGCTGTCGCATGAAGGCGGAGATGAGCGCGAGTTTCTGCTTCATGCCGTGGCTGTAGCTGGAAATGGGGCTTCCGAGCACGCCTGTCATCTGATAGCTTTCCGCGAGCGGTTCGATGCGCTCTCTGCGGATATCGGCAGGAATGGAGTACAGGTCTGCCACGAGCTGCAGGTAGCGGATGCCGCTCATGAAATCATACAGCTCAGGGTCATCCGGTAAAAAGGCGGTCACGCGTTTGGCTGCGACGGGAGTCTTTTGGATATCGTGCCCGTCGATGAGGATATGTCCGTCGGAAAAATCCAGAATCCCGGCGATACAGCGCAGGGTCGTCGTTTTGCCCGCCCCGTTGTGCCCGATAAAGCCTGTGATATGCCCGTCAGGTACGGTAAGGCTTAAATGGCTGACTGCCGCCCGGTCTTTTGTATAATATTTTGAAAAATCCCTTATCTCCAACATAAGAAGTTCCTTTCTGCCGCGCGGGCGGCATGACAAAACTGTACTATTAAACTAATACAACTATACTTTGAGAGGGGGAAAATGTCAACAGGATTTTGAACGGGAGTTTACTTTGGCGCTTTTTCGCGGTAAAATAGCAGTACCATAAAAAGGAGGCTGATACGATGGAAAATTTTACGTTTGACACGATAGAGTATGTGCGGCCGGACTACGATGCGGCAAGGAAGTGCTGGGAATCCGCTGCGCAGAGGGTAAAGGAGGCGCAGAGCTATGGAGAGCTGAAGGCAGTGATGGAAGAGGTAAACCGCATGGCGGGTCATCTGGAGACGATGTACACGGTATGCATGGTCCGTAATACGCTCGATACGACAGATACTTTTTATGAAAAAGAAATGGAGTATAACGACGATACGTTCCCGACGGTAAAGGAGGCAGAGCTGGCGTATGAGAAAGCGCTCCAGGATAGTCCTTTTGCGGGAGAGCTGGAAGCAGAGTACGGTCATGAACTGCTCGCAGGGATACAGCGGTCTCTGGACAGCTTTGACCCAAAGCTCGTGCCTTTCATGCAAAAGGATTCCCGTCTTTGTACCCGGTACCAGAAGCTTATGGCAACGGCACAGATTCCGTTCCGGGGGGAAGTATACAACCTGTACGGGATTCAGAAGTTTTTTGAAGACAGGGACAGGCAGACGAGAAAAGAAGCGTTCAGGGCATGGTCTGATTTTTACAGGGACAATGAAGCCGAGATGGAGGATATCTTTGCACAGCTGGTAGAAGTCCGCAATGAGATGGGAAGAGCGCTGGGCGATGAAAATTTTATTCCGCTGGGCTATAAGAAGCAGGGCAGGGGCGATTACGGGAAGAAAGAGGTGGAAGCGTTCCGGAAGCAGGTGCTGGAGGAGATAGTTCCTTTATGCGAAAAGCTTTATGAAGCGCAGGCAAAGCGCATCGGCGTGGATGAGCTCATGGTATATGATGAGTCGTGCGTATTTCCGGATGGCAACGCAGTCCCGGCGGGCGATGACGACTATATGATAGAACAGGCGCGCCGGATGTACCATGAAATCAGCCCGGAGACAGGGGAATTTATCGACTTTATGATAGAGCATCAGATGATGAACCTGAAAAATCTTCCGAACAAGGCGTCTACCGGATATATGACCTCGCTGCTCGATTATAAGGCTCCGTTTGTATTTTCCTGTTTTAATCATACGATTTTTGACATGCAGGTGCTGACCCATGAGCTGGGACATGCGTTTGCGGGCTATCAGGCCATGCGCCACCAGCCTGTTCCGGATTATTACGGGATGTCTACGGATATCGCGGAGATTCATTCGATGTCGATGGAGCAGTTTGCCTACCCCTATGCAGAGTGGTTTTTCGGGGAGGATGCGGACAAATACCGGTTCCAGCATTTGCAGGAAGCTGTCACGTTCGTACCCTATGGCGTGGCGGTGGATGAATTCCAGCATATCATGTACGAGCATCCGGAGCTGACGCCGAAGGAGCGTACGCTGGAATGGCGCAAACTGGAGAAAAAATACATGCCGTGGCGCAAATATGAGGACGACGAATTTATGGAGCGCGGCGGCTACTGGTATTATAAGCTGCATATTTTCCTCTATCCGTTCTATTACATCAACTACACGCTGACGACGATGGGCGCGATGGAGATGAAAAAGCGCTATGAGCAAAACCGTGAGGAAGCATGGAAGGATTATCTGGCGCTGTGCAATGCGGGCGGCAGCAAAAGCTATCTCGGACTGCTCAAGGTCGCAAACCTGTCAGTCCCTTTTGAGGAAGAAAGCGTGAAACGGGCGATGTCCTATGCGAAGGAAATCCTGTTAAAGGCCATCGAAGCAGAAAGATAACCGCTTTTTTAAAGATGATTTTTGTATCACAGGCTGCGGAAGGCTCAGTCACAGCGCTTTCCGAAGCCTGCGCGTTTTTGCCAGCCGGAGCACCTGTTCTTACAGGAGCATCGTTTTAAACCAAGCTGCCAGAGGAGCCAGCCGTACAGGTCGGGGCTGCCGGGAGGACAGAACTGGGGGCAGGAAGGATTTGACTGTTGGGATTTTTGCGGCGGGCAGGTTTTTTTTTGATTCATGGCGGCTCCTTTTTGTAAGGTATATGGTAGTATATGAAAAAAACAGCACCCCTGTTCATCGTACAAAGGGCGCTGTTTTTTGTTTCCTACGGCAGAACGGATATTATTTGAGAGTGTCTGCCATATGGTAAAACTGATAGTATATTCCATGTTTTTCAAGGAGCTGTTCGTGTGTCCCTTCTTCTGCAATGCCGTCCTGGGTCAGTACGAGAATGCGGTCGGAATTGCGGATAGAGGAGAGGCGGTGCGCGATGGTAAGCGTCGTGCGGCCTTCAGAAAGTCTGTTTAAGGACTGTGCCACAGCGAATTCGCTTTCGTTGTCAAGGGCGGAGGTTGCCTCGTCCAGTATCAGAATGGGGGGATTTTTGATGAATACACGCGCGATGCTCAGGCGCTGCTTCTGACCGCCGGAGAGTTTGACACCGCGTTCCCCTACATAGGTGTCATATCCGTTTTTGAGTTCCATGATGAAGTCGTGTGCGCCCGCGCGCTTTGCGGCTTTGATGACTTCCTCGCGGGAAGCGCCGGGACGTCCGTAAACGATATTTTCATAAACGGTGCCGGAAAAAAGATAAACATCCTGCTGCACCATTCCGATATTTTGGCGCAGACTCTTTAACGTAAAACTCTTGATGTTGTGTCCGTCAATGGATATTTCGCCTCCCGTTACATCATAGAAGCGGGGGATAAGGTTGCACAGTGTTGTCTTGCCGGCGCCGGAAGGACCAACAAAGGCTACCTTTTCGCCGGGGCGGATGGTCAGATTTAAGTTGCGGAATACCTGATTATGGTCGTCAGGATATTCAAAGCTTACGTTTTTAAAGGAAATCTCTCCTTTGGGTGCGCCCATTTCAACAGCGTCGGGCTCATCAAAAATCTCGATATCCGCATCCATAATCTGCAGGAAACGTTCGATACCGGTCATGCCGCGCTGGAACTGTTCTGCAAATTCGATGATTCTGCGGATGGTCGTGATGAGCGTTGTCACATACATGAGAAATGCCACGAGGTCTCCGGGAGCTACGAGGCCCTTGAGCATAAAGATGCTGCCAAAGAGCAGGACGGCTACATACATGATGCCGTCAAAGGCGTGGGTTGTGGCGTTAAACTGTGCCATCAGATGATAGGAGGCCTTTTTGATATCGAAAAACCTTCCGTTGTCCTCGTCGAATTTTCTGCCTTCCATCTCCTCATTGGTAAAGGCTTTGACAACCTTTTGTCCGAGCAGGCTGTCCTCGATACGGGCATTCAGTTCGCCGATCTGGTTGCGCTGGCTGCGGAATACGCTTCTCATGCGGAAATTGAGCTTCATGCATACAAATATCATGATCGGGATAATGACGAACATAATGAGCGTCAGCAGCACATTGATGCGCGCGAGGATAATGAAGGAAATGAGCAGTTTTACGCCTGCAATAAAAAATTCCTCAGGGCAGTGATGTGCAAATTCAGTTACATCGAACAGGTCGTTTGTGATGCGTCCCATAATCTGCCCGACCTTGGTATTGTTATAGTATGTGTTGGAAAGCTGATGTAAGTGGCGGTAGGCATCCCGGCGCATATCGGTCTCTATCTTTGCACCCATGATGTGTCCGACACCTGCCATGTAGTAGGTGGCAATGCAGTCCACGACCCGCAGCGCGATATAAATGGAAACAACGATAAGGATGCTCTTCATCGAAAATGCGGCGAGATTGTAAAGTCCCTGATTGGTGATGTAACGCATGATGATGGGGAGCACCAGTTCGCACAGCGTTGTCAGGCCGGCGCATATCAGGTCCAGTATCAATGTTTTTTTGTAAGGCTTAAAATATGGGGCGAACCTGTGAAAAAGTTCTTTAGTAGGGTATTGTCTGTCTTTCATTTCTTCCTCCCGTTCTGCCGCAAAAGCGGCATTTTTATCCGACAGGAAAGTTCTTTTCCTGTCGAAAAATACATTTATGCGCACGCACGCGGAGGGCAGTCGTTGCCTGACGGCGCTCGGGCGAGTGCGCGGGTGTGCGCCGGAGCACACACCTTTCCGCAAAAAGGAGTTTTCCCCGTTTTGCATGTCTGATATTTACCCACTGAGGGTACTATAGCATAAAATAGAAAGTTTTGCATATAGAAAATGTGTCATGCCTACACAAGCGGGCAAAAAAGTGTTAAAATAAGGTTAGGAGGTTTTTCGTCTTTTTGCAGAGAATCCGGACATACAATATAAGACAGCAGCTCTGGCTTTAGCAGAGATATCGTATCAGAACCGTCAAAGGAGGTATCGGTCGTATGAAACTACAGTTTATCGGGGCGGACCATGAGGTGACAGGTAGCTGTCATTATATGCAGATCGGAGAAAAGCATGTGCTGGTGGATTACGGGATGGAGCAGGGGGTGAATCCGTTTGAGAACTGCCCGCTGCCTGTGGATGAATCGCAAATAGACTACGTCTTTCTGACACATGCCCATATCGACCATTCAGGAATGCTGCCGCAGCTGTTTGCCCGCGGTTTTCGGGGCTCGATTTATGCGACAGAGGCTACCGCAGATCTGTGCAGCATCATGCTGCGCGACTGTGCGCACATTCAGATGCAGGAGGCGGAGTGGAAGAACCGTAAAGCGAAACGCCATTCCGGTATCGAGCCGCATGTTCCGGTCTATACGATGGAAGATGCGATGGAGACGATACATCTTATCGTTCCGTGTGCCTATAACAAAAAGATAGACGTATGTGAAGGTATAAGCATCCGTTTTACGGATATCGGGCATCTGCTCGGTTCGTCCAGTATCGAGGTGTGGGCGACAGAAGGGGAGATATCCAAAAAGATTGTTTTTTCCGGAGATATCGGAAATGTGGAGCAGCCGTTGCTGCGGGATCCTCAGCCAACGGCAGAGGCGGATTATGTGGTGATGGAATCCACTTACGGAGACCGGTATCATGGGGCGGAGCGTCCCGATTATGTGGGACAGCTTGCCCGGATAGTACAGGAAACCTTTGACCGGGGCGGAAATGTGGTGATTCCGTCATTTGCCGTGGGACGTACCCAGGAGATGCTTTATTTTTTCCGTAAGATAAAGGAACAGTGCCTTGTGACAGGACACGGGAACTTTCCGGTTTATGTGGATAGTCCGCTGGCGGTGGAGGCCACCAGAGTCTTTAATGAGAATGAGAAAAACTGTTTTGATAAAGAAGCGATGGAGCTGGTAAACCGCGGGGTCAACCCTATCTCGTTTCCAGGGCTGCGTCTGGCTGTGACGAGCGATGAATCAATAGCAATCAATTTTGATGATACGCCCAAGGTTATCATTTCCGCATCGGGAATGTGCGATGCAGGGCGGGTGCGCCATCATCTGAAGCATAATCTGTGGCGCAGTGAGAGTACGATATTATTCGTGGGATATCAGGCTGTGGGGACGCCGGGGCGGTCTTTGGTAGAAGGTATAAAGGAGATAAGGCTGTTTAGCGAGACAGTGGATGTGAACGCCCATATCATGACGCTTGCCGGCATGAGCGGGCATGCGGATAAAAACGGTCTCATAAACTGGATAAACGGATTTACACGAAAGCCTGACAAGGTGTTCATCGTACATGGAGAGGATCAGGTGACGATGTCTTTTGCGGACTGCTTAAAGGATGAATACGGCTTTGACGCCTATGCGCCTTACAGCGGAACGATATTTGACCTTGCAGCAGGCGAACTGGAAGTGACCGGAGAGCCGGTTGTGCGTAAAAAGAAAACGGCGGATACCGCAGTGGCTCCGACAGGCGTTTACGGAAGACTTGTTGCAGCCGGTCAAAGGCTGCTTAATATCATTAAGCGCTGTGAGGGAAGGGCGAATAAAGATTTGGCAAAGTTCGCAGACCAGATAAATTCCCTTTGCGATAAATGGAACTAGAAGAAAGGAAATCATTTACTTATGAGCATGGCAGATACGATTTTTATTAATATGTGCAGGGATATTTTAGAAAATGGAACGAGCACGGAGGGAGAAAAGGTGAGGCCTCACTGGCCGGACGGGACGCCCGCTTATACAATCAAGAAATTCGGCGTGGTGAACCGATACGACTTGTCCAAGGAATTTCCGCTCCTGACGCTTCGCCGTACCGCTTTAAAGAGCGCGACGGATGAAATGCTCTGGATATGGCAGCAGAAGTCAAACAATATCAATGACCTGCACAGCCATATATGGGACGAATGGGCGGATGAGAACGGCAGCATCGGCAAGGCATACGGCTATCAGCTGGGCGTAAAGCATCAGTATAAAGAGGGCATGTTCGACCAGGTGGACCGGGTAATATATGATTTGAAGAACAATCCTTTTTCACGGCGCATCATGACAAATATTTATGTACATCAGGATTTGCATGAGATGAATCTGTACCCTTGTGCCTATAGCATGACGTTTAATGTGACCCAGAAAAAGGGACATGATAAGCTGACGCTGAATGCCATACTAAACCAGCGTTCGCAGGATGTTCTGGCAGCAAATAACTGGAATGTCGTACAGTATTCCGTCCTGCTCCATATGCTTGCACAGGTATGTGATATGGAGGTGGGAGAGCTGGTGCATGTGATAGCGGATGCCCACATATACGACCGCCATATTCCGGTCATCAGGGAGCTGATAGCCAGGGAACCGCTTCCGGCACCGACCTTCTGGCTCAATCCGGAAGTAAAAGATTTTTATGAGTTTACGAGAAACGATGTCAGAGTTGATAATTATGAGACCGGAGAGCAGATAAAGGATATTCCGATAGCAATATGATAAAAGCGGATAACGAAGGCTTTTGTGGATTATCCGGCAAACCGGTATCAATATTATAATTATAATACATTTTCAGGAGACATACAGAGATGAATTTAATCGTAGCAGTAGATGAAAACTGGGCAATAGGATGTAAGGGCGACCTTCTGGTGCGTATTCCCGCAGACCACAAAATGTTCCGGCAGGAGACCATTGGCAAGGTAGTTGTTCTCGGAAGAAAGACGATGGATACTTTTCCGGGCGGACAGCCTTTAAAAAACCGTACAAATATCGTACTGTCAAGGAATCCGCATTATGAGCAGAAGGATGCGCTCGTGGTGCATTCTGTGGAGGAGCTTTTGGAAAAGCTGAAGGAATATGATACGCAGGATGTTTACATTATAGGAGGCAGCAGCGTTTATGAGCAGCTTCTTCCTTACTGTGATACCGCACATGTGACCAAGATAGACCATGCGTATGAAGCGGATTCATGGTTCCCGAATCTGGATAAGGATCCGGAGTGGGAGGTCACGGCAGACAGTGATGAGCAGTATTACTTTGACCTGACCTATCATTTCCTGAGATATGAAAGAAAAAAGAAATGATGAGAAGATGCGGCAGCAAAAAATAAAGCGCAATAATGGAGAAGGAAGAAAGCCTTAACGTCCTTCCTTCTCCATTATCACCCGTTCAAACAACAGCCCCAGTCCAAACCACGCAGGAGCAAAGTCCAGCCGGATGACCCGGTTGATATTCCACCCGTTTTTCCGGTAATCCCACGGACAGCATCCTCGTTTCTGCAAAAATCTGCCGCTTATATATTCGGCAGTAAAAATGCAGGTCATATAGGTCAGACCGCGAAAAAACCAGTGCACTCCGGAAAGGAGTAAAAACAGGGGACGCAGCAGGCAGGCTGCCCCATATATCGGGAACATGAAAAGAGAGGTATGTCCCATGAGGGCAGGCTCTCTTTTTTTGAAGGCATCCCATGAGGATACCAGAATTTCGATGCACCATCCGATGACACCGCATTTTATAAAATCTTTACATAACTTTTTCATAGAAATTAGGGTGTACATAACTTCTATTTTTATGCAGTCTGTGCTATGATAAATCAAAAAAAGATATCAGGAGTCATCAATGGATTTACAGGAGTTAAGAAAAAGGATCGACGGGATAGACAGATGTATCGTGGAGCTCTATGAGGAGCGGATGGATGTGTGCCGTCAGGTTGCAGAATATAAAATAGAAACAGGAAAGAACGTATTTGACAAGGTTCGGGAAGAGGAGAAGCTTGCGAAGGTACGTTCCCTGACCCATAACGATTTTAACAGCAAGGGGATAACGGAGCTGTTTGAGCAGATTATGTCCATGAGCAGAAAACTGCAGTATCAGCTTTTGAATGAAAAGGGACATATCGGGCGGCTGCCGTTTTTGGCAGTGGATGAGTTGGATACGCAAAAGGTACGGGTTGTTTTTCAGGGGGCGGAGGGCGCATATTCCCAGGCGGCGATGGTGCGGTTTTTCGGAGACCGGATAGACAGCATCCATGTTGACAGCTTCCGGGACGCCATGGGCGCGCTGGAAGAAGGAAGCGCGGATTTTGCAGTACTCCCGATAGAAAATTCTACTGCAGGTATCGTCAGCGAGATATACGACCTTTTGGTGGAGTTTGAAAATTATATCGTGGGCGAGCAGATAATCAAAATAGAACATTGCCTGCTGGGAGTTCCGGGGACAAAAATTGAAGACATTCAGACGGTCTATTCCCATCCGCAGTCGCTGATGCAGAGCTCGCGTTTTTTAGGGGAACATTCATGGCAGCAGATTTCAATGCCAAACAATGCATTTGCGGCGAGAAAGGTATCACAGGAGAAGCGGAAGGACCAGGCAGCTGTCGCCGGGGCGTATGCAGGTGAGGTATACGGTCTGGAAGTGCTGGCGTGTCCGGTCAATAATGTTTCATCGAATTCCACGCGTTTTATCATCGTGACAAATCAGAAGATATTCAGGAAGGATGCGGGAAAGGTGAGCATCTGTTTTGAGATACCCCATGAAAGCGGTTCTCTTTACCATATGCTCTCACATTTTATTTATAATAATCTGAATATGACAAAAATCGAAAGCCGCCCGATTGAGGGAAGGGCATGGGAATATCGTTTCTTTGTTGATTTTGAGGGAAATCTGGCAGACGGCGCAGTAAAAAATGCGCTCCGGGGGCTTCGTGAGGAAGCGTCTAATATGAAGATTCTCGGGAATTACTAGGATACTGCTGAAAATGTGCAGACATCTGTAAAAAAGGCAGGGAGGAGAATATGAGGACAGGAAGACTTATCTTATACCGCGATTTTGAGGGCAGCAGGCTTTTACGCGATATGGTATGGCTGATGGAAAATTATGAGGATGAGTTTTATGAGCAGGAGGATGTGGCAGGGCTTTTGTATGACTGTATGAACAGACTTCTGGAAATGGCAGGGAAATACGGGTTTTACGGGAATCTGTGGCACTGCTACCTGACGGATATCCTTGTGAATGATGAAAACAGCTACAGCTGTGCGGCGGAAATGAGAGGATATGCAGATGGAACGCTGAACAGGGCTGCTCTGCATGACCTTCGTATTTTTAAGGAGCTGTATGACTTTGATCTTTTAAAGATGGCGGAAGCGCTGGGGGCAGATGATTTTGACATCGTGCTTTCCTATGAAGCAGGAGAACGGGAAAGCCATGTGTATAATACAAGGATATGCAGCAGGATATGCGCTCTTGCACAGAAGCTTTCCGGCAGCAGGACGGCGGAAGAGATGAAGGATACGCTGACGCAGTTTTACGGGGAATACGGGGTTGGAAAGTTTGGACTGCACAAGGCGTTCAGGGTGGCGCGTGCAGATGGGCTGGTGCGGATAGAACCGGTTTCGAAGACAGCCCATGTGTGCCTTTCAGATCTGGTAGGTTATGAGCTTGCAAAAAAGAAGCTGATCGAGAATACAGAGGCATTTGTGAACGGCAAAAAGGCAAACAACTGTCTGCTCTACGGGGATGCCGGTACAGGGAAATCCACATGTATCAAGGCGCTGGCAAACGAATACTATTCAAAGGGGCTGCGGATTATAGAAGTCTACAAGCATCAGTTTCAGGATTTGAACGAAGTGGTCGCGCAGATTAAAAACCGCAATTATAAATTTATCATTTATATGGACGACCTGAGCTTTGAAGAGTTTGAGATAGAATATAAATATCTGAAGGCAGTTATAGAGGGAGGACTGGAGAAAAAGCCGGATAATGTCCTTATTTATGCCACCTCCAACAGGCGTCATCTGATCCGGGAGAACTTCAGAGACAGAGAGGAACGGGATGAGGACCTGCATATCAATGATACGGTGCAGGAAAAGCTTTCCCTTTCCTCGCGATTTGGCGTAACAATCTATTTTGGTTCGCCCGATATGAAGCAGTTTCAGGAAATCGTGCGCAGGCTGGCAGAAAAAGAGGGAATAGAGATTCCGGAACAGGAGCTTCTTGCCAAAGCAAATCAGTGGGAGCTTTCACACGGAGGACTGTCCGGGCGTACGGCCCAGCAGTTTATTGACCATATTACCGCACAGTACAGAAAATGACAGAATTTAGGTGAATCGGAGACGAGGAAAGGCATCTATGAAAACATTTGCAGCGATTGACGTAGGTTCTTATGAACAATCATTGAAAATTTATACGGTTTCTAAAGGAAAGGGTATTCAGGAGGTGAACTGCGTCCGCAACCGTCTGGACTTGGGAAGCACGACCTTTTCGACAGGAAAGCTGAGCCACGAAAAGATGGATGAGCTTTGCCAGGTGCTTCGGGAGTTTGTTTCTATTATGGCAGAATACCGGATAGATGACTATAGGGCATGCGGGACGAGCGCTATCCGGGAGATTAAAAATACCGGGATAGTGCTGGATCAGATAATGCAGCGAACGGGAGTAAAGATAGATATTTTGAGTAATTCTGAACAGCGGTTTCTGGATTACAAGTCTATTGCGGCAAAAGGAGAGGGATTTGAAAAAATCATCGAAAAAGGAACAGTCGTCCTTGATATCGGGGGAGGAAGTATCCAGATTTCCCTCTTTGATAAGGATAAGCTGTCTGCGACCCAGAACCTGCGGCTGGGCGTCCTGCGCCTGCATGAAAAGCTCCATGGGCTGAACGTGCGCCCGTCCAGTTACGGAGAGCTTCTGGATGAGCTGCTGTGCGCCCAGCTTTCCGTTTTTAAAAAGATGTACTTAAAAGACAGAAGCATCGAGAATATCATTGTAGCGGACGACTATATTTCAGAGATCATCCGCAGGAGGCTCATGCAGAGAGAAGAGAACGGATATGTGGACAGCGCATCTCTTCAGAGCTATCAGGAATATTTAAGCGGTCATACGGATATGGAGATAGCCAGGGAGTTCGATATGCCGGAAGAAAATGTGCCGCTTTTGAGAATCTCGTCTGCGATTGTAAGACAGGTGGCGCTGATGACCGGGGCAAAGCTGGTATGGGCGCCGGGAGTGACTCTCTGTGACGGAATGGCATATGAGTATGCGGAGGAGGGCGGATTTTTACAGCAGGTACACGATTTTGAACAGGATATCGTGACCTGCGCCAGAGGTATCAGCAAGCGCTATATGGGCAGCAAGCGACGGGCTGAAACGTTGGAGCAGATAGCACTGACGATTTTTGACAGTATGAAACGGATACATGGGCTCGGGAAAAGGGAAAGGCTGCTGCTGCGCATTGCTACGCTCCTTCATGATTGCGGCAAATACATCAGTATGGTGAACCTGGCGGAGTGCTCTTATGCTATTATCATGTCTACGGAAATCATCGGCCTGTCCCATAGAGAACGGGAAATCGTGGCGAATGTGGTAAAATATAACCATCTGGAATTTGATTATGAGATGGAAAACAGCGAGGGCGGACGGATGGATATGGAAGAATATCTGACAATAGCGAAGCTGACCGCTATTCTGCAGATAGCCAATGCCCTTGACAGGAGTCATAAGCAAAAATGCAGGGATATCAAAGCAGCGAGGCGGGATGACCAGCTCATACTGACGGTAAACACAAGAGAAGATATCACGCTGGAAAAGGGGCTGTTTGACAGAAGGGCAGAATTTTTCCGCGAGGTATACAGCATCGAACCGGTCATCCGTTTAAAACGGCTTCCGTAGAGGAAGCCGTATCTTCCGTAAGGAATGCCACATAAACATAAACAGGAAAGGACATCATGATTATGGAAAAGAAGGAGCTTACAAATCCTGGATTATATACGAACAGGGAATTGAGCTGGCTTTTGTTTAATAAGCGCGTGCTTTCCGAGGCGCGGGACAGGCAGCTGCCTCTGTTTGAACGGCTGAAATTTTTGAGCATTACGGCATCCAATCTGGATGAATTTTTCATGGTGCGCATCGGTTCTCTGGTCGATATGGTAAATGCGGGCTATATGAAAAAAGATATTTCCGGAATGTCTCCCAAGGAGCAGCTTGCCGTTTTGATGAAAGAGACTCATGATTTTATGGCGCTGCAGTATTCTACTTATAGCCGGATGCTTTTGCCGCAGCTTAGGCAAAACGGATTATGCTTTGTCGAGCATCACGAGCAGCTTACGCAGGAGCAGGCACAGTTTGTAGATCGTTATTTTGAAGAAAATGTGTACCCTGTACTGACGCCGATGGCTGTGGATTCTTCGCGGCCGTTTCCTCTGATCCGTAATAAAACACTCAATATAGGGGCTCTTGTATCCAAAAAAGGGGAAGAAGGGGCGGAAACGGAATTTGCGACAGTACAGGTCCCTTCCGTGTTGCCCAGAATCGTGAGAATACCGTCAACAAAGGGAGGAGAGACGGAAACGGTCATCCTTCTGGAGGAGATTATCGAGCGCAATATCAGCAAGTTGTTTTTAAATTATGACGTGCTATGCGCGCATCCGTTCCGTATCACCAGAAATGCGGATCTGGAGATAGACGAGGATGAGGCTGAAGATCTTCTTTTGGAGATAGAAAAACAGATAAAGAAGAGACGCTGGGGACAGGCGATTCGATTGGAAGCCGAGGCGGGGACGGATAAACGGCTTATCAGAATTTTGTGCAGGGAATTGTCAACCAAAAAGGAGGATGTCTTTTTAGCGGACGGCCCTCTGGACCTTACATTTTTGATGAAGGTGTACGGACTGGAAGGCTTTGACGGGCTGAAAGCGCCGAAATATACGCCATGTCCGGTCCCTGAGTTTGACGGGCAGGATAATATTTTTGAGGTGATAAAAAAGGGAGATGTGTTGCTGCATCATCCCTATCAAAGTTTTGCACCGGTCGTGGATTTTATCCGTCAGGCGAGCAAGGACCCGGATGTGCTGGCAATCAAGCAGACACTGTATCGTGTCAGCGGCAATTCCCCTATTATCGCAGCGCTGGCTCAGGCGGCGGAAAACGGCAAACAGGTGTCGGTACTGGTGGAGTTAAAGGCGCGTTTTGATGAAGAGAACAATATCGTCTGGGCGAGAAAGCTGGAAAAGGCGGGCTGCCATGTCATTTACGGACTGGTTGGTTTAAAGACGCACAGCAAGATAACACTGGTAGTGCGCCGGGAGGAGGACGGTATCCGCCGCTATGTCCATTTGGGAACGGGTAATTATAATGATGCTACCGCAAAGCTGTATACAGACGTGGGAATGATGACGGCAAGCGAAGCGATAGGAGAGGATGCAACGGCGGTATTTAATATGCTTTCGGGATATTCGGAGCCGCGCTCTTGGAATAAGCTGAGCCTTGCGCCGCTGTGGTTAAAGGATCGTTTTCTGTATCTTATCGAAAGAGAAAAGAAAAACGCGCAGCTGGGACATGGGGGACATATCATTGCAAAGATGAATTCCCTTTGTGACAGAGATGTGATAGTGGCACTTTATGAAGCTTCTCAGGCAGGCGTGAAGATAGAGCTGATCGTGCGGGGAATATGCTGTCTGAAGGTGGGCGTGCCGGGAGTGAGCGAAAATATCACGGTCCGTTCGATCGTCGGAAATTTTCTGGAGCATGCGCGGATATTTTATTTTGAAAATAACGGCAGACCGGAATATTACTGTAGCAGCGCGGACTGGATGCCGCGTAATCTGGAGCGGCGCGTAGAGATACTGTTTCCGGTTCAGGATCCCGCGCTTCAGGAAAAACTGTGCCATATTCTGGAAGGGCAGCTTAAGGATAATTTAAAGGCACATGTCCTTCAGCCTGACGGAAGCTATGAAAAGGTTGACAGAAGAGGCAGAGAGGCGTATTGTTCTCAAGAGGCGTTCTGTAAGGAGGCGCAGGAGGGCAGCAGGAGAAAGGAATATCAGGATACCCGGATTTTTATTCCGGAAACGCATATAAAGGATGAAGATGAAAACGAATAGGGTCATATTGGCTTCCGCATCGCCGAGGCGTCAGGAGCTTTTAAAACAGATAGGCATTTCTTTTGAAGTGATGCCGAGCCAAAAAGAAGAGAAAGCGGATTTTTCAGAACCCCGAAAGCTGGTGGAAGCATTGTCTGCACAGAAGGCGGAGGATATCCGGGAGCAGACGGCAGACGATGCAGCGCTGGTCATTGGCGCAGATACGGTCGTTTGCTGTGACGGCATGGTTTTGGGAAAGCCGAAGGATGAGGAGGATGCATGCCGCATGCTGTCGATGCTGCAGGGGCGGAAGCATCAGGTATATACGGGAGTAACGCTTTGCTGGGAACGGGAGCGTCTGACGTTTTCGGAGTGTACGGAAGTAGAATTTTATCCGATGAGCAGGGAGCAGATACTTTTTTATATCTCCACAAAAGAACCGATGGATAAGGCGGGAGCTTATGGGATTCAGGGGCTCGGCGCCATGTGGGTAAAGGGGATAGAGGGAGACTATAATAATGTAGTCGGGCTTCCGGTGGGAAGGCTGTATCAGGAAATGACGGCCCGCGGGCTGTTGGACGGAGGCTGTCAGTGATGGGAAAAGCGGTTATTTTCGATTTAGACGGGACGCTTGCGGACACATTGGAATCGCTGGCGTATTGTACGAACAGGGCACTTGCGGATTTTTCCTTCGGACCGCTGGATAAAGTGCTGTTTAAAAAATTTGTCGGAAACGGTTCAAGGATGCAGATAACGCGTGCTCTGAGGGAAGAGCATGCGGAGGAAGTACCCGGAGAGGACGGCAGAGCAGATGATGACGGCGTTCTGACACGACCGCGCCTGCTGGAAGAAGTCCATGACCGCTATCTGGAATATTTTGCACAGGACTGCATGTACGGTGTAAAGCCCTATGAGGGCATTGTCCCGCTTCTGGAAAAACTGAAGGAGCGGGGGATAAAGATTGCGGTATTCAGCAACAAGCCGCATGCCAATACGGTTGAAGTGGTGGAAAAGCTGTTTGGAAAAGGATATTTTGACGCAGTGCGCGGGCAGAAGGACGGATATCCCAAAAAACCTGCACCGGACGGCGTATATGCGATTTTAGAGGAGCTGGATGCAGCGCCGGAAGACTGCGTATATGTAGGTGACAGCTGGGTGGATATTGAAACCGGGCATCATGCAGGTGTAAGGTCTATCGGCGTGCTCTGGGGATTTCGTGACAGGAAGGAACTGGAAGCGCATCATGCGGACGCAGTCATTTCCAGACCGGAAGAGCTGCTGGAGCTGGTATGACGACAGAAAAAGTTTAACAGGAAAAGGAAGTATCAATGATCAGACTGATAGCGACAGATATCGACGGTACCCTGATTCAGGATTCCACGCCGGACCTTTATCAGGAGATGGAACAGGAGATAATCCGCCTGACGGATCAGGGTATCATTTTTGCGGGAACGAGCGGAAGGCAGTATGCCAGCATCCGAAACGTATTCCGCAATGTAGCGGACAGGATATTGTATATTGCGGAAAACGGGGCACAGATCTGTTATCAGGGGAAAAACCTGTCCCTGACCCCGATGGATGAAGGGCTCGTAAGAGAACTGGTCTGTGAGCTCAGAAGGGATTTTTCCGACTGCGAAATGGTTGTATCCACTCCGGAGGGGAGTCTGGTGGAAAACTGCAGCAGACCGTTTTGGGAGCTTTTGACAAAAGGCTATCACAACAGAGTCCGCGAAGTAGACGACGTGCTGGCGGAGGGGCTGCCGGTTCTGAAAATAGCGATTTATTATCCGGGGAGCATCCGGGAGCGGGGAGAAAAGGAGCTCATCCCGCGCTGGAAAGACAGGCTTTTTACCTGCGTTGCGGGAGAAGAATGGGTGGATTTTATGGATTTATCCGTTGATAAAGGAAAGGCGCTCAAAAAGGTGCAGGAGCTGTTTGAAATTTCTCCGGAGGAAACGATGGCATTTGGAGATAATACAAACGACCTGGGGCTGATGGAGGCGGCAGGAGAGAGCTATGCGGTAGAAAATGCCCATCCGCTCGTCAGACAGGCTGCGCGTCACAGCTGTCCGTCGTGGCAGGAAAAGGGTGTATGGCAGGTTGTGAGGCAGCTGTAGCGGGTTTGCTGAAAAATACACATAAAATTTACGGTCAGATGTAACAAAATACTCATTTCGTGGGATGTCTTTATATCAGGAAAAGCTTTAAAGATATATCTTTGGCAAAACAAACGATGTGGGAGGAGAAGAGATGGGTACAAAAATGAAAAATCTGATTGGTAAAAAGCTGGAAGGAATCTGTTCGGACAGAGGATGGTCTTCGTACATGCTGTCCGGTGCGTCGGGCGTTCCGCTGACGACGGTGCTGCATATCGTGGACGGCTCCACCAAAAATCCGGGGGTGTATACGCTCATGAAACTTTGCAGGGCGCTCGGATATCCGACGGGCAGATTTCTGGATGAGGTAGAACGGGAGCTGGAACAAAACAGTTCTTCGTATATTTAAAAAGTAAAGGAACAGGAGGATAACGATGAATTACGAGTATGATGAAGCGGTATTGAAATGTTTTCTGAAACAGCAGGGAAAGCTGTTCTCAGAGCCGGTTGCATCGAGTATGGAGGAAGCTGAGGGCTTTTTAGAGGACTGCATGGCAGTCGTTGTAGATTCCGTAGATGATGTACTGGAGTATTTTGAAGAAGCGGGCGTGGATGTAGAGGACCCGGAGAGAGTGCTGGAAGAAGCGGAAGTCTTTGACGTAGGGGATGGACGTTATCTGATCGTGGAAGGATAAATGACACAGGAATAAAAAAATGTGCGTCTGAACGCACATTTTTTTTATAAATCAAAATATTTTATGATAGCTTCCGAAAGCCCGTCGTGGTCGTTGTCCTTTTGGGTGATATAATCCGCGCAGGCTTTTACGGCAGGGTCCGCGTTTGCCATAGCGACAGCGCACCCGGAAGCTTCGAGCATGGAGATATCATTTTCAGCATCTCCTGCCGCAACGCTTTCTGAAAGCGGAATGCCGAAATGGTCGCAGACGAAGCGGACCGCGTTGCCCTTTCCGGCAGTCTTGTCAAAAATCTCCAGATATTCAGGGTTGGAAAAGATAGCGGAGACGATGTCGGAATGCCGTGCAAGAACCGCATCACGGAGCTGCTCGAGTTTTGCGTGACCGTCCAGGGCAATGGCAAGGAGCTTGCAGGGAGGATGTCCCACCGTTTTTAAGATATCATCGCTGATAACATAGCTCATTCCTGTGCGGGCAGCATAGCGGGAAAGTTCGGCACCTTCTTTTGGACTGACGATGCCGCGGTCGTCATAGGACTGGATATATATTCCAAAAGAGCGCGCGATATCGATGATATCCTGCGCTGCGTCTGTCGGAACACTTTTTCGCAGAAGAAAGCTCTGGCTGTCGCAGTCATATATCTCGTTGCCGTTGGCAGCAATGATAACGGTGTCAGGTACGAGAAGAGAGGCCTTTTGGGCGACCTGCAAAATACTCGGGAGTGCTCTGCCTGAAGTGAGGACAAGACGGTTCCCGGAGCGTACAAGGCGGGAAAGAAGAAGCTGCATGGAGGGAGAGATTTTTTTGTCGCCGGTCAGCAGCGTGCCGTCCAGGTCGGTGAACAGTATTTTTTTAGACATGGAACAGCTCCTTTCTCTTTTCCTTGAGGGCAATGAGCACATCTTCAGGGATGGCGAGCTTTCCGTAGCCTGTGCCAATTTCCAGTCCGGGTTTGCTCTTTCCGTGAAAATCAGAGCCGCCGGAAACGAGAAGCCCGTAATGGGAAGCTATCTGTCGCATTTCACGTTCTTCGCCGGCAGAGTAGGTGGAGTAGATTGCTTCGATGGCGATAAGTCCCGACCTTGAAAGATGGCGTACAAGAGTTGTCAGATTTTCCCGGCCCATATGGTATAAAGTAGGGTGCGCGAGCACAGGTATGCCTTTGACGTCCAAAATGAGGGAAACTGCCTGTGCGGGCGAAATTTTTTCACGGGGAACAAAATATTTGGTGCGGTCGCCCAGATAACGGTCGAATGCCTCAGGAAGGCTTTTTACATAGCCGTGGTCCAGGAGATAGCGGGAATAATGACCTCTTGTAATGACAGAACCGGGAAAAGCGTCCACAAGCTTTTCATAGCTGATATCAATTCCATCGGCGGCAAGACGGGCGCACATTTTCTCGTTTCGTTCTATGCGGGCGTCTACAAAGCGATGGATATGCTTCTGGAAAGCGGGAGCGTCTTCATCAATGAAAAGACCGACAATATGAATATCCTTTCCATAATATTCCGTTGAAAATTCAATGCCCGGAATGACTTCGATACCTTTTTGGAGGCCGGCGGCAACCGCCTCTTTTACTCCGGCAGTCGTGTCATGGTCTGTCAGCGCAAAGGCGGAAAGCCCTTTTTGAGCAGCAAGCTCCACCACCTCGGAAGGGGTGAAGCTGCCGTCTGATTTGTTGGAATGAACGTGCAGGTCTACGCAGTTCAATTTTCGTCATCCTCTCTGTCAGCGGTGTAAACAGTGCGTTTTCTTGCCATTTCATCGCTTTCCAGATATTCGTCATAGGTCGTGATCTTGTCGATAAGGGAACCGTCGGGAAGGATTTCCATGATACGGTTCGCGGTAGTCTGTACAAACTGATGGTCATGGCAGGCAAACAGCGCTACGCCGGGGAACTTGATGAGTCCGTTGTTGAGCGCCGTAATGGATTCCATGTCCAGATGGTTCGTAGGCTCGTCGAGTATCAGACAGTTTGCTCCGGATATCATCATTTTGGAGAGCAGGCAGCGAACCTTCTCACCGCCGGAGAGAACCTTTACTTTCTTAACGCCGTCTTCGCCTGCAAACAGCATTCTTCCAAGGAAGCCGCGCACATAAGTGGCATCTTTTACGGGAGAGTAGCCGGTCAGCCAGTCCGCGATAGTGTCATCGCAGTCAAATTCTGCAGCAGGATCTTTGGGGAAGTACGCCTGAGAGGTGGTGACGCCCCATTTGTAGCTGCCGGAATCGGGCTCGAGTTCGCCTGCCAGTATCTGGAACAGGGTTGTTTTTGCAAGCTCGTTGCCGCCTACAAAAGCGATCTTGTCGTTGTGTCCTACGATGAAGGAGATATTGTCCAGTACCTTTACTCCGTTCACGGTTTTGCTCAGACCGTCAACAGAAAGGACTTCGTTGCCGATTTCGCGGTCGGGACGGAAATCGATGTATGGATACTTACGGCTGGAGGGTTTGATGTCATCCAGCTGGATTTTTTCGAGGGCGCGTTTTCTGGAAGTTGCCTGCTTGGATTTGGAAGCGTTTGCCGAGAAGCGGGAGATAAATTCCTGCAGCTCCTTTATTTTTTCTTCTTTTTTGCGGTTGGCTTCCTTCATCTGTTTGATAAGAAGCTGGCTGGATTCATACCAGAAATCATAGTTTCCGGCATAAAGGGTAATCTTGCCGTAGTCAATATCCGCCGTATGGGTACATACCTTATTTAAGAAATAACGGTCGTGGGATACAACAATGACCGTATTCTCAAAGTTGATCAAGAATTCTTCGAGCCATGCGATAGCATCCAGATCCAGATGGTTTGTAGGCTCGTCCAGCAGAAGAATATCGGGATTACCGAACAGCGCACGCGCCAGCAGCACCTTGACCTTTTCGCTTCCTTTTAAATCCCCCATCATGGAATAATGAATGGAGGTGTCGATACCAAGGCCGTTTAAAAGGGTGGCAGCATCGGATTCTGCGTTCCAGCCATCCATTTCAGCAAATTCGGCTTCGAGCTCGGAGGCGCGGATGCCGTCCTCGTCAGTGAAATCCTCTTTTGCGTAGATAGCGTCCTTTTCCTTCATAATCTCATAAAGGCGGGCGTTTCCCATGATGACGGTGTCCATTACGGTATAGTCGTCATATTTGAAATGATCCTGCTCCAGCACGGAAAGACGCTGGCCGGGCGTGATAACGACATCGCCGCTTGTTGTTTCCAGTTTTCCGGACAGGATTTTTAAAAAGGTGGATTTGCCGGCACCGTTGGCGCCGATGAGGCCATAACAGTTGCCTTCGGTAAACTTGATATTTACATCTTCAAACAGCGCCTTCTTGCCGAGACGCAGTGTTACGTTGTTTGCACTGATCATGTTTGGATTCCTTTCCTATAAAATTCATCATTTTAAGCTCCGTTCCGGAGCGCAAGCTATCCCTACCTATTGTACAGAAAATTAAATATTTTTCAAGCCTAAAATCGGCGCGGTTGAAGCGTCTACATTTTACTGGACAAAAGAACGGGCAAAGATTATAATTTTTTTATACAAACCTTTTATAAGAAAAGGATATATGCCGCACGATAAGGGCAGGGGGCGGTAGGGGAAGGAGCGGGTTATATGGAATATACGGCAAAGACATTTCAGGAGCGTCTGCGAGAGGATATCAAAGGATACAGCCTGGAAAATCTGATGGATTTAGACAGGGTGGAAGCGTACTTAAAGGATTTGTGCGCGGTGCTTGGAATTGAGGTATTGCTGACGCAGAGGCACGGTGAGACAGCGGTGCGGATAGGGGATTTTTCAGGATTTGTGCCGGATGTGGTAAATGAACCGGGAAGAAAGATACGGGTACAGAACAGGACGGTCGGACATCTGTATGCAAAAACAGACCGCGCGGCAGATGCTGCGCTTGCAGAAAGGATGCTTGACCATGTGGCGGGGCTGTATGCGGGACTGTGTGAAAATCATTATCTGTACCGGGAGACGGCTATTTATGCGGATGAGCTGGAAGCAGAGAGGGAAAAGGAAGAGTACCGGGCAAAGCGCGGGGAGCATGAGGATGCCCTGACAGGAGTGTTAAACAGGACTTATTATGAGAGCCGTTTAAAAGAGATGGAGGAGACAGCTCCGGCAGCGGTTATCTGTGCGAATATCAACGACTGGAAATTTGTATACGACCATTTTGGAAATGAGGAGAGCGACAGGCTGATACGTACGATAGCTCTGCTTATACGCAGGGAGGCGCAGGAAAACTATGTGATAGGACGCGTGGACGGTGATGAGTTTGCCATTGTGATTCCGAATCCGGCAGAGCAGGAGGCGGAACAGTTCGTGAGCCGTATCCGGAATGCGTGCAGACTCTGTGAGGACGATGTGCTCGCCCCGTCTCTGGCAGTGGGTCTTGTATATCGTACAAATGTGGAAGAAGCTTTTTCACAATGCTATTCCGATGCTCAATATGAAATGTTCTACAATAAGCTGGCAATCAAACATGAGGCCGGATACAGGGAACGGCTGGAGCATGGACTTTTCGCTGCAAAATAGGATAGAAGTGCCTGAAACGCCGCTGCGGTTTTATGATGCCGCAGCGGTTTTGCAGGTTTTTGAAAAAAGGGCTGGACAATGCGGGAAAGCTATGCTATTATAAGCCAGAGTGATGCGTAACAAAGTTGTAATATCTTCGGATATTATATATGCAACCGTAGTCTAACGGATAGAACGAAGGCCTCCGACGCCTTTAATGCAGGTTCGATTCCTGTCGGTTGCATTTCTGCATCACTCTCATTTTTTATACAGGTAACTGGTAAATTCAGGTATGGATAAAGGTTGTGAAGATATGAGCGGAAAGAAGAATAATTTTCTTGAGTTCTTTCAAAAAAATAAAAAGCAGACGCTGATCGGAGGCGGGGTGGCTGTTGTTATCATTGCAGCTGCAGTAAGTATCGGTATTTTTGCAGGGAGAGGGGCAAAACCTGCATCGACAGGAGATGCCCAGACCGGGACACAGGCTGTTTCAGGAGAGACAGCGGCAAATACAGAAACGGAAAAGACGGATATTGTTCCGCTTGAAGAAAATGCCGTTCCTGAAGTGAACGAGCTTTTACAGCAATATTATCAGGCTGCTGCAGACGGTGATATGGATACGCTGAATACGCTTGTCAATACTTATGATGAAGATACGCAGATATATCTTGAGAAGATGAGCGGTCATATCGAGTATTATCAGAACGTTGCGTGCTATACAAAGCCGGGCCCTGTGGACGGCTCCTATATCGTGTATGCTTATTATGAAGTGAAATTTAAGGATCTGGATACGGCAGTTCCGGGGATAAGTCCTTATCTTGTATATCCTAAAGAGGATGGAAGCCTTTATATTTATGAAGGAGATGTGGATGAATCTGTGAACGCCTATGTGGAAGAGGTTTCTGCACAGGACGATGTGATAGATCTGATGAACCGGGTTCAGGTAGTATTTAATGAAGCGGTGATGCAGGATGACAATCTGAATAATTATCTGGCTCAGCTTAAGGAAGACCTGCAGGTGGAGGTCGGAGAGGCACTGGGTGAAGCGGAGTCCCGGACACAGGAGGAGACGGCGGATGCGGAGGAGACTTCCGAAGCACCGGCAACGGGCGGAGGAAAGGTTCGCGCAACGGATGTGGTCAATGTGCGGGCGTCCGACAGTGAGCAGGCAGAGCGTATCGGTAAGGTGGCTGTGGGAGACGTGATGCCCCTGCTTGAGGAAAAGGCGAACGGCTGGTCTAAGGTAGAGTATGACGGCAAGGAAGGCTACATTAAATCCGAGTTTTTGGAGTCTGTAGACGAAAACGCTGAAAAGGGCGAGAATCCGGATGCAGATGGAGCAAAAGAGGAAGGCGCGGTAGAAGAGTCTTCTTCGGAAACTTCACAAAATGCTGCTTCCGGATCGGAGCTTCCGGCTACAGGGAAGATAAAGGTGGCGGAGACCGTCAATATCAGGAAGTCCTGCAGCGAAACGGCGGATAAGGTCGGGACGGTGTTCCCCGGCGAAACGCTGGAAATCGTTATGCAGCAGGCTGACGGCTGGACGAGAGTAAAATATAACGGACAGACGGGATATGTAAAGACGGAAGTTTTAAAAGTCTTAAAATGATAAATAAAAAGCATATTTCCATATAAAACGGGAACATTAAAACCGGAGGCAGAGAAAAGCCTCCGGTTTTTTCTATATAATATATGTTTCTCAGAATGGAGGTATCTTGTGAAAAAAGACGATGTGGCGCTGCTCCGGGAAATCCAGAAAAATACGGAAATGGGACTTCACGCATTAGAGGTGATAAATTCAAAGGTGTATGACGATTCTCTTGCCCTGCAGCTTGCTAGGGAATCCTTTAAATATGGGGAAATACATGACAGGGCAAAGGCACAGCTTCTGGCAAAAAGACAGGTTCCCGACCCGATCAATAAAGTGGAGCAGATAATGCTGACTGCATCCATACAGGGGAATACGCTGGTGGATTCTTCAACGAGCCATGTGGCGGAAATGCTGATACGAGGCAGCAATATGGGACTGACAAGCCTCTGGAAATCCATGAATCACAACGACCAGGCAGAAGGATATTCGGTAGAGCTGGCAAAGGAACTGATGGATTTTGAAGAAAACAATATCAGGGAGCTGAAAAAATATTTATAATTTTTTGCGTGCTAATGCGATAAAGTGCTTGCGCGCGAAAAATAATCGGTATATAATACCCTCAGTGAACAAAGGACGGATATTTGGTCACGCCGTTTTCGAAACGGAGAAAACTTTGGTCAAGGAGGAAAAGCTCTATGTCATATGTAGATGAGGTCATCGCACAGGTGGTTGATAAAAACCCGGCGCAGCCTGAGTTCCATCAGGCGGTAAAGGAAGTGCTGGAATCGTTGAGAACCGTTGTTGAGGAAAATGAGGACGAGTTTCGCAGAAATGCTGTTCTGGAAAGAATCACCAATCCGGAAAGACAGATTATTTTCCGGGTGCCATGGGTGGATGATAAAGGACAGGTTCATGTAAATACGGGATTTCGCGTGCAGTTTAATAGCGCGATAGGGCCTTACAAGGGCGGTCTGCGTTTCCATCCTTCGGTAAATCTGGGAATCATCAAATTTCTGGGATTTGAGCAGGTGTTCAAGAATTCACTGACAGGTCTGCCCATTGGCGGAGGAAAAGGTGGAAGTGATTTTGACCCTAAAGGGAAATCTGATCGGGAAGTAATGGCATTTTGTCAGAGCTATATGACGGAGCTGTACCGCCACATCGGCGCGGATACGGATGTGCCGGCAGGAGATATCGGCGTGGGTGCGCGGGAGATAGGATACCTGTATGGTCAGTATAAGAGGATACGAAATATCTATGAAGGCGTACTGACGGGGAAAGGGCTGACTTATGGAGGTTCTCTGGCAAGAAAAGAGGCAACCGGATACGGGCTGTTATACATGACGCGAGAGATGCTGAAAGAAAACGGTATTGATATTGCGGGAAAGACTATCATTGTATCAGGTGCTGGAAACGTGGCTATCTATGCAATAGAAAAAGCATATCAGATGGGAGCAAAGCCGGTGACGGCATCGGATTCGACCGGATGGGTTTATGATCCTGACGGCATCGACCTTGCGGTTTTAAAAGAGCTTAAGGAAGTAAAGCGGGCACGATTGTCTGAGTATACAAATTATCGTCCTAATGCAGAGTATCACTCCGGCAGAGGAGTATGGAGTGTGAAAGCGGATATTGCGCTGCCGTGTGCAACGCAGAATGAGCTTTTGCTTTCCGATGCGGAAGGGCTTGTGGCAAATGGAGTAAAGGCTGTGTGCGAGGGCGCAAATATGCCTACAACGCTGGAGGCGACAGAGTATCTGCAGAAAAACGGAGTGCTTTTTGTTCCGGGTAAAGCGGCAAATGCGGGCGGCGTGGCAACGAGCGCTCTGGAGATGAGCCAGAACAGTGAACGTCTGAGCTGGACATTTGAAGAGGTTGACGCAAAGCTGCAGCAGATAATGGTAAATATTTTCCATAATCTGGATAATGCGGCAAAGAAATACGGCTGTGAAGGAAACTATGTGGTCGGTGCAAATATTGCAGGATTTGAGAAAGTTGTAGAGGCGATGAACGCCCAGGGAATCGTATAAGAAGATAAAAGAGAGGGACCGCGCGGGATGGCTGAAAAAACATCAGTTATCCTGCGCGGTCTCTTTTGCACAGCGCAGCATTTTTGTCCTTCATATTTTTCTTGTGAAAATCACCGTTTTCGATTATAGTATTAGACAGGAGGAAGAGGCAGAGCAGGAAAAGGGAGGGATGTTCTGTACTCGAATACGCGTATGAAATGTATTGTGCTGGCGGGCGGCAGGGGCGACAGGCTGTGGCCGCTCTCCAGAAAAAATTATCCGAAGCAGTTCATCGCCATCAGTGGGAGCCATTCGATCTTTCAGGAGACGATTGCCCGCAATATGGCATTCTGTGACGAGTTTGTAGTCGTAACCAACAGAGAATACCAGTTTATTGTAGAGAACCAGTTAAAAGCTTTTCAGGGGCTGACCTGGCGGCTTGTGCTGGAAGAAGAAGCGAGAAAGACGACGGCGGCGATCCTTTTGGCATGTCTGGAATTCCCTCTTTCAGAGCTTATCTTTATTGTGCCGTCGGATCATCTGATACAGGGCGAAGCATATAAGGATGCTATTAACGAAGCGGGGATACTGGCGCGCCAGGGCGGACTTGTGACGTTTGGAATGCCGGTTTTGGAGCCGGAGACGAGATTTGGTTATATCTGCTGCGATGGTGACAGGGTCGTGAGCGTTGCGGAAAAACCGGACGAGAAGCAGGCGGAGGCATATCAGGCTTCCGGCAGGTATCTGATCAACAGCGGCATGTTCTTATTCCGCAATGGAGATATGCTGCAGGAGGTACGTAGACGTTCGCCGGAGGTTATCTGGGCATGTGAACGGGCATTTGAAGGGAAGCTGGTAGAGAAGGGACGGCACATTTTTTACCGGAGAGAGGTGCTGGAGCAGATACCGGCGCAGCCTATCGAAGAGACGGTATTCGGGGAAACAGATCTGGGCAGAGTCGTTCGTGCCAGATTTGACTGGCAGGATGTCGGAAGTCTGGAAGACTTGGGAAAAAACGAGCTGATGACTCAAAAGGACCTTCGTCAGGCCCAGTATGACTGTGAAAATACGTTGATCATCAATCGCGGCAGCCGCAGTATCGTTGTAGCGAATCATGTAAAGGATGTGACGATAGTCAATACGGACGACGCGGTGTATGTAGGAAAGACAGGGGCGTCGGAGGAATTAAAAGAGCTGCGCCGGGAAAATCCTGCGCTGCAGAGTTATTTTGATATGGGGCAGGTGATATATAAGCCCTGGGGAACATATGAAATTTTATCGGCAGCGCGACAGTATGTAGTGCGGAAGGTCGTACTTAATCAGGGGCGTACCATTTACGCGCACAAGCATGCCCGCCGGACGGAACACTGGATTATTGTCAGCGGCAGGGCAAAGATATTTCTGGGGCGCGCAGAGAGGGAGTACGGGAGCAACGACAGCGTAGAAATTCCCGAGAATACTGTTCATCAGATATCCAATGTAGGGGATGTCCCATTGATATTTATGGAAATCTCTACAGGGGAAGAGGTGATGGAGCGCGACCTTATCTCCGTTGAGAGCAGGGATTTGAATGAAGCGGAGCTGGGATACAGACCGGAGCCTTTTGTGAAGCTTTTGCCGGCATTTAAGGATTATCTGTGGGGCGGCAGAAAGCTGAAAGAAAAATACGGCAAGCAGTGCGATTATGACTGCGTGGCGGAGAGCTGGGAGCTTTCCGCGCATGAAGCGGGACAGAGCATCGTGGCTTCCGGACGTTATAAGGGAAGACTGTTTGCAGATTATCTGACGAGCATCGGGCGGGAGAACTGCGGATGGAAATGCCAGTCGGCGGAGCGGTTTCCGATTCTAGTCAAGCTCATAGACGCGCATGAAAATTTGTCGGTGCAGGTACATCCCAACGATGATTATGCGCTTTCCAGAGAAAATGAATACGGTAAAAATGAAATGTGGTATATTCTGGAGCACGAAGAGGGGGCGGTGATATACTGCGGCTTTAAGCGGGATGTGACAAAGGCGGAGGTGATGCAGGCACTTTCGGACGGAAGCATCCTTTCCCTGCTGAATCGTGTTCCCGTAAAAACAGGAGAAGCATATTATATTCCGGCAGGGACCGTACATGCTATCGGAAAAGGCGTGGTCATCTGTGAGATACAGCAGAGTTCTAACTGTACCTACCGTTTGTATGACTATGACCGTACCGATCATTATGGCAACAGGCGTCAGCTTCATGTGGAGAAGGCGCTCGAGGTAATGGATTTTTCAGGATACGAAGTACCGGAATTCTGCGATGAAATAGTAGAAAAGGATTCCTGTGTCTGCAGGATTTTAAGCCGCTGCAAGTATTTTGAATGCATGAGCTTTCAAATCAGCGGACAGACGCAGCTTCCGGCGTATCAGGATTCCTTTTGCTCGCTGTTGTGCGTAAAAGGCAGCGGTATTCTGTCCGGCAGCAGGGAGGAAAGCCGCTTTAAAGCGGGAGACAGCTTCTTTTTGCCGTGCTCAAAGGAACGGCTGAAGGTGGAAGGAGACTGTGAGCTAATACTGACACACGTTTAAAAATAACAGGAGGATTTTAACATGAATGAAGCGTATGAAAAACTGATGAAATGCTATGAGAGTTTTCGGGCAAAGATTGATTTTAAGCCGGAGGTAGCGATAGTCCTGGGCTCAGGGCTGGGAAATTATGCGGATGATATCCGCGTGGAGGCGGAGCTGGATTATCATGATATCGAGGGCTTCCCGGTATCCACTGTTCCGGGACATGCCGGAAAATTCATATTTGGCTGGGTAAAGGATATTCCGGTTGTATGCATGAAGGGGCGCGTTCATTATTATGAAGGATATCCGATTTCTGATGTAGTGCTTCCTACCAGACTGATGAAGCTGATGGGTGCAAAGATACTCTTTCTGACCAATGCGTCAGGCGGTATCAATCCTTCTTTTACAGCAGGAGATTTCATGCTTCTGACAGACCATGTTTCACTGTGGGCGCCCAATCCGCTGATAGGTGCAAATATGGATGAATTCGGCGTGCGTTTCCCGGATATGACACATGTTTATGATGCAGAGCTTCAGGACATCATCAGAAAGACGGCAAAGGAAAATGATATCGAGCTGAAAGAGGGGATATATGCGCAGCTGACAGGTCCGTCCTTTGAGTCTCCTGCGGAGATACGCCTTCTTCATAAGCTGGATGTGGATGCAGTGGGAATGTCTACCGTCGTAGAAGCTATCACAGCAAATCACATGGGGATGAAGATATGCTGCATTTCCTTTATCAGCAATCTGGCGGCAGGGATGTCTGCTAATCCGTTAACCCACGAAGAAGTACAGGAGGCAGCGGATATTGCTGCGCCCAAATTTAAAAAACTGGTGACAGAGTCTGTAGCAGCATTTGGCCAGGTGCTGTAAATGGCTGACGGCAGGACAAAAGAGGTGGAGCGCAAAAAGACTGACATCCCGGAGGACGTTTTTAAGAGGATGTTTAAAAGCGCGCTGGAAGCGAGAAAAAATGCTTATGCCCCGTATTCGCATTATCGGGTAGGGGCTGCGCTCCTGACGGACGGCGGAAAGATATATACCGGCTGCAACGTGGAAAATGCTTCGTATTCTGTGACAAACTGTGCGGAGCGAACGGCGTTTTTTTCCGCGGTGGCAGCAGGAGAAAAGAGGTTTTCCGCAATCGTGATAGCAGGAAGCCCGGAAGGAGAACTGACGCAGCTCGCGTGGCCCTGCGGGGTATGCAGACAGGTAATGCGGGAGTTTTGTGAGCCGGAGCATTTTTGGGTATTTGCGGCAAAGTCGGAGAGGGACTATGAGGCGCGCCTGTTAAAGGAGCTTTTGCCGGACAGCTTTGGTCCGGATAACCTGATATAAGTGGAATGGAGATAGTGTGAAAAATAAGCCTGATGGCTTATTTTTCACACGGCTATTTGTGCCGGAGCGTCACAAATAGCCATGATGGCAGACGGGAAAGCGCATTCGCGATTTCCCGTCGCCGCTGTCGCTTACGCTCCGGAATGGAGGTTGATATGAAGATTCGTTTTTATAATGCCAGAATATTGACGATGAACGGCGATTGCAGTCTTTTGGAGGGCGAACTTTGGACATCCGATGAAAGAATTTCCTATGTGGGTCCTGCAAAAGAGGCAGAAGAAGCGGCGCAGATACAGTGGGACAGACAGATAGATTGTCAGGGAAATGTACTGATGCCCGGTTTTAAAAACGCCCATACCCATTCGGGGATGACCGCGATGCGTTCTTTTGCGGATGATATGCCGTTGCAGGATTGGCTGAATACGAAGATTTTCCCGTTGGAGGCAAAGCTGACGCCGCAGGACAACTATGACCTGACACAGCTGGCGATACTGGAATATCTGACGAGCGGCGTGACGTCAATATTTGATATGTATCTTGCTCCCCGCGATATCGCACAGTCCTGTGTGGACATGGGGATGCGCTGTGTACTCGTGGCAGGGCTGAATAATTTTTGCTTTTCGGTCAGGGAACTGGAAAAGTTATATCAGGAGCTGAATCACTTCAATCCGCTGGTAAGTTTTGAATTGGGCGCACATGCGGAATATACATGCAGCAGAGAGCTTCTGGAAGAGCTTTCCGGTCTGATACATCAGTATAAGGCTCCGTTTTACAGCCATATGTCAGAGACGAAGCTGGAAACGGAGGAATGCCTGGCGCGTCACGGGATGACGCCTCCTGCGTTTTTTGATTCGCTCGGCATGTTTGATTTTGGGGGCGGAGCTTATCATGCCTGCTATTTTACGGAAGAGGATATGGAGCTGTTTGCAAAAAAGGGACTGCATATCGTGACGAATCCGGGCTCCAATATGAAGCTGGCCAGCGGTATCGCACCGGTAGGACGGTTTGTGGAAAAGGGTATCAACGTGGCTATCGGTACGGACGGTCCTTCCAGCAATAACTGTCTGGATATGTTCCGTGAGATGTTTCTTGTGACCGGTCTTGCGAAGCTTTTGCAGAAGGACGCGGCTGCGATGGATGCCCATGAGGTACTGAGGATGGCGACGGTAAACGGTGCGCATGCGATGCGCCTTTCTGATGCGGATGTTCTTGCGGAAGGGAAGCTGGCGGACCTGATCATGATAGACCTGCATCGGCCCAATATGCAGCCGCTCAACAATATCACCAAAAACATCGTTTACAGCGGCAGCAAACAGAATGTAAAGCTGACGATGATAAACGGAAAGGTGCTGTATGAAAACGGGGAGTTTTCAAACGGCGTGGATGCAGAAAAGATTTATGCGAAAGCGAATGAGATAATCGAAAGGATTTCAGCGGAGGCATAGTGTAAAAGATGACCCTTGTGGTATGTTCCTTACTGTGTATGCTGCTGAATGGAGATTAAGATGGAATATGTTATCTTGTTTGCCGTCCTTTTAGCGGCGGGGGCGCTCGTATTTGCCAAAGGTCTTTTGGATGAAAAAAAAGAACGGAAATGGCGGAGAAAAAGGCTCCTTGAAAATTTCGGGAAGGGCGGAAGGACAGAGTATGCCGATGGGGAACTGAATGCAGTTCCCCGATATTATCAAAAGCATCAGGAAGCCTTTTCGCTGGATGACATCACATGGAACGACCTGGACATGGACAGGATATTTCTGCAGATGAATTCCTGCGGTTCTTCGGCGGGACAGGAATATCTGTACTATCTGCTGCGGACGCCCTCCTTTTCTATGGAGGAGCTGGAGCGGCGGGAAGCGCTCATGCGCTTTTTTGAGACGGAAACGGATGAGCGCCTCAGGACGCAGGAAATCTTTGTGCAGATGGGAAGAAGCGGAAAATATTCCATTTATGATTATCTGGAGCTTTTGGACAGCCTGGGAGAACGCAGCAATGCTTTGACTATATGGGTCGATATAGCGCTGGCAGCATCAGTCCTGCTTATCTTTTTCAATGCGTCTGCCGGGCTTATGCTCCTGACTGTTATGCTGTGTGTCAATATCACGACCTATCTGAAGGAAAAGCGCAGGGTCGAACCGTATCTTGTCAGCTTTCAATATGTATTCCGGGCGCTGCGGGCGGGAAAAGAGCTGGCTGCGCTGCCGGATGAGATATTGGCACAGGAGAGAGAAATGCTGAACGGGCTGCTCCCGAGGTTTTCAAAGCTTCAAAGGAGCGCGGCGTTCGGGATGAGAAGGATGGGGGACGGCAGTCCGCTGGACGTGCTCCTTGATTATGTGAATATGGTCTTTCACTTTGATATCATCGGCTTTAACGTGATGCTGCATGCGGTGCGGGAGCGCAGGGAGGATATTGACGCTCTGCTTTCCGTGACGGGAAGGCTGGATGCGCTCATCGCGGCGGCGGGGTACCGGTATGGTCTGGAAAGCAGATGTGAGCCTGAGCTTTTTGCGGCGGGAGAGGATACGGATTCTGTGCTCGTTATGAAACAGATGTATCATCCACTGCTGACTGATGCGGTCAAAAACGATATCAAAGTATCAAGGGGTATCCTTCTGACAGGCTCCAACGCATCGGGGAAATCCACATTTTTGAAGGCGGCTGCGATAAATGCGGTATTGGCCCAGACGATACATGCCTGTTGTGCCGACCGTTATGCGGGGACATTTTTCAGGGTGTATACGTCGATGGCGCTGCGGGACGACCTGGAAGGCGGAGAGAGTTACTATATCGTAGAGATACGGGCGCTGAAGCGTATCCTGGATGCAGCGGATGAAAAAGGCGCGCCGGTTTTGTGCTTTGTGGACGAGGTGCTGCGCGGGACGAATACGGTAGAGCGTATCGCTGCCTCCACGCAGATATTAAAGAGCCTGCACCGGCCGGGTGTCTGCTGCTTTGCGGCGACCCACGACGTGGAGCTGACCGGGCTTTTGGAACGGGAGTATGATAATTATCATTTTGAAGAACAGTTTTCGGGCGGAGATATTTTGTTCCCGTATCAGCTGATGCCGGGGCGGGCTTCGTCCCGCAATGCCATCCGGCTCTTGGAGATAATGGGCTACGGCGACGGCATCATCCGGGCGGCAAAGCGGCAGGCGGAATATTTTCTGGAAAGCGGAAGCTGGAAGGCAGAACAGGAGTGACAGCATGATGGAAGTGACTTTATACACGGACGGAGCTGCCCGCGGAAATCCGGACGGACCGGGCGGCTACGGGGCGGTACTGCAGTTTGTGGACAGCAAAGGAAATCTGCACGAGAGGGAATTTTCTGCAGGTTATAAAAAGACGACCAATAACCGGATGGAGCTGATGGCTGTGATCGTCGGACTGGAGGCGCTGACAAAGCCGTGTCAGGTAGAGATAGTATCCGACTCAAAATATGTGACGGATGCTTTTAATAAAAAATGGATAGACGGCTGGCTGAAAAAAAACTGGAAAGGCGCTTCCGGCCCGGTTAAAAATGTGGACCTGTGGAAGCGGCTGCTGGCTGCGGCACAGCCCCATGTATTGCACTTTACATGGGTCAAGGGGCACGCAGGACATCCGGAAAATGAAAGGTGCGACAGGCTTGCCACCACGGCGGCGGACGGCACTGACCTTCTGACAGACCCTTTTGTATAAACAATGTGCCGTTTAGACGGCAGTAAGGAGAGAAAAAACATGAGCAATCTGACAGCATTTTTAAATTCATTTTTATCGTATCTGCTTGTATTTGCAGTATTTATCGCAGTTGGCGGGGCCGCTGTTGCGATCGGCATCAATATGCGCCGCAAAAAGGACCGCAAAGAGGAGCAGGAGGCGAAGGAAAACAAAGATTCTGCAGCAGTATAAAAAGCTAAAACAGGAAAGAGGAAAGAATGCCGGAAAACAGACAGAGTGAAACGACTGATTACGGAAAGAAATACCGTCCTAAGCAGGCGGTAAAGGTGATAAAAAAGGACGGGAGCAAAGAGGATTTTAACGTCCGGAAAGTCATCGAGGCAGTAGGAAAGAGCGCATATCGCGCCCTGACCCGTTTTACAGAGGAAGAAAAAGAGATAATCTGCATCCATGTGGTGGAGAAGATAGATGAACTGGGGTATACCGAAGTGCCTATCGCTATGATGCATAATATCGTAGAGAGTGCGCTGGAAAGGGTAAAGCCTGTTGTTGCGAAGAGCTATCGGGATTACCGCAATTATAAACAGGATTTCGTGAGGATGCTGGACGACGTTTATAAAAAGAGCCAGTCCATCATGTATATCGGAGATAAGGAAAATTCCAACACGGATTCAGCGCTGGTATCGACAAAACGGAGTCTGATATTTAACCAGCTGAACAAAGAGCTGTATCAGAAGTTTTTCATGACGACAGAGGAGATACAGGCGTGTCGGGACGGCTATATCTATATCCACGATATGTCCGCCAGAAGGGACACGATGAACTGCTGTCTTTTTGACGTGGAGCACGTGTTAAAGGGCGGATTTGAGATGGGAAATATCTGGTATAACGAGCCTAAAACGCTGGATGTGGCGTTTGACGTGATAGGAGACATCGTGCTGAGCGCGGCAAGCCAGCAGTACGGCGGTTTTACCGTGCCGAGTGTGGATCTGATACTGGAGCCTTATGCACAGAAGTCTTATGACCGGGATGTGGATAAATATGTTTCGCTCGGTATTCCGCAGGAGAAGGCGGAAGAGGTGGCATACCAGGATGTGGTGCGCGAGATGGAACAGGGCTTTCAGGGCTGGGAGTACAAGTTTAACACCGTGGCGAGCAGCCGCGGCGATTATCCGTTCATCACGGTGACCGCGGGAACGGGAACAGGGCGCTTTGCAAAGCTTGCGACAGTCTGCATGCTGAATGTGAGAAGAAAGGGACAGGGGAAATCAGGATGCAAAAAGCCGGTGCTGTTCCCCAAGATAGTCTTTTTATACGATGAAAATCTGCACGGCCCCGGAAAGCCTTTGGAGGATGTATTTGAGGCTGGCGTGCGCTGCAGCGCAAAGACGATGTATCCGGATTGGCTTTCTCTGACAGGTGAGGGGTATGTGCCGGAGATGTATCAGAAATACGGCAGGATTGTTTCTCCGATGGGCTGCCGCGCCTTTTTGTCCCCGTGGTATGAACGGGGCGGGATGTATCCGGCAGATAGAGAGGATAAGCCGGTGTTTGTTGGCCGCTTCAATATTGGCGCGGTATCGCTGCATCTGCCGATGATACTGGCGAAGGCGCGCCAGGAAAATCGTGATTTTTATGAGGTGCTGGACTATTATCTGGAGCTGATACGGCAGCTTCATATCCGTACGTATGCATATCTGAGCGAAATGCGGGCTTCTACCAATCCGTTGGCATACTGTGAAGGCGGATTCCTGGGCGGGCATTTAAAACTGACAGATAAAATTGGACCGCTTTTGAAGTCGGCGACGGCATCGTTTGGTATCACGGCGTTAAACGAGCTGCAGATGCTCTATAACGGAAAGTCCATTACGCAGGATGGCGTCTTTGCGCTGGAGGTCATGGAATATATCAACAAAAAAGTGGCGCAGTACAAGGAAGAGGACGGTAACCTGTATGCGATATACGGTACTCCGGCAGAGAATCTCTGCGGGCTTCAGGTAAAGCAGTTCCGGGAAAAATACGGCGTCATTGAGGGTGTTTCCGACAGGGAATATGTGAGCAATTCTTTTCATTGCCATGTGACGGAGGATATCACGCCTATTGAAAAGCAGAATCTCGAAGGACGTTTCTGGAATCTGTGCAATGGCGGGAAAATACAGTATGTAAAATATCCTATCGATTACAATCTGGAAGCGGTACGCACGCTGATACGGCGTGCAATGGAGCTTGGATATTATGAGGGAGTGAACCTTTCGCTGGCATACTGCGACGACTGTGGGCATCAGGAGCTGGAAATGGATGTATGTCCTGCCTGCGGAAGCAGCAATCTGACAAAGATAGACCGGATGAACGGTTATCTTTCATATTCAAGAGTGCATGGCGATACCCGTCTAAATGAAGCTAAGATGGCGGAGATAGCCGAAAGGAAGTCAATGTAAATGAGGTACCACAACATTACAAAAGATGACATGAAAAACGGGGACGGCCTGCGAGCGGTATTATGGCTTGCAGGCTGTTCCCACCGCTGTCCGGGCTGCCACAATCCGGTCACATGGGATGAGAATGGCGGGCTGGAGTTTGACGGGGCTGCAGAAAAGGAGATTTTTGACCAGCTGGAAAAATCTTATATCTCCGGTCTGACCCTTTCGGGCGGAGATCCGCTTTATCCCGGCAGCAGAAAAGACGTGGAAGCGCTGCTCATAAAGGTAAAGGAGCGTTTTCCTCAAAAAACTGTCTGGCTCTACACCGGATATCTGTGGGAGGATATTTGCGGTCTTGCGCTTTTTGAAAATGTGGACGTCTGCGTGGACGGCAGGTTTGAGGAATCGTTAAAAGATCAGAGGCTTCTGTGGAAAGGCAGTAAAAACCAGCGTGTCATAGATGTGAAAAAAACGCTGGCACAGGAGGATATATCAGAAGCAGTCTTATATTGCAGCGACTATATGAATGAGGAGGAAACGGCTCGGATATGAAAAGGATAGCGGCATTTGAAAAGGTAAGCTTTGCACAGTATGAAAGGGATTTTGCGGATACGTTCCCTGGACATGAGGCGGAGGAGATTCGGGCGGTTTATGATGATATCTGTCTGCCCCGGCGCGCGACCGCCGGAAGCGCAGGATATGATTTTTGTGCACCGGTGGCATTTGTGTTAAAGCCGGGAGAAACGATAAAAATCCCGACGGGCATCCGGGCGCGGATGGATGTGGACTGGGTATTGTGCCTGTTTCCCAGAAGCGGACAGGGGTTTAAGTATCGTCTGCAGCTGAATAATACGGTCGGAATCATCGACAGCGATTATTATTTTTCAGATAACGAAGGCCATATCATGGCGAAGCTGACCAATGACTCCAACGAGGAAAAGGTGCTGGAAGTACGCCCCGGGGAAGGCTTTATGCAGGGAATATTCATGCCCTACGGTATCACGGAGGATGATAACGCGGACGGGGTCAGAAACGGAGGATTTGGAAGTACTGACCAAAACAGTCAAAACATAAATGGGACGGGTCATCCGACTTTGGAAAAAGCGGAGGCGAACGGATGAAAAAAAGGATACTTCTTCTGACAACAGGGGGGACAATAGCCTCAGGGGACAGCGGCAGCGGCCTGTCCCCTGTGCTTTCTTCTGAAGATTTCCTGCAGTATGTGAAGGAATTTGAGGACGTGTGCGAACTTGTGCCGCACGAGGTATGCAGTATCGATTCCACCAATATGGATGTGGAGCACTGGCTGCTTCTGGCGCGTCTGATACGGGAGAATTATGAAAGCTATGACGCTTTTCTGATATGCCACGGTACGGATACGATGGCGTATACCGCAGCGGCGCTTTCCTATCTGATACAGGATTCTCCGAAACCCATCGTGCTGACGGGCGCGCAGAAATCAATTCTTCTGGAGATTACGGACGCGCGTAAAAACCTGCATGACAGTATCCGCTGTGCGCTGGATGCAAGGAGTCAGGATGTGATGCTCGTATTTGACGGCAACATCATCGCGGGGACGCGGGCGAAAAAGACGGCGACGTTTAGTTATAATGCTTTTTCCAGCATTAACTTTCCGGTGCTTGGAAAGATTCAGGATGACGTGGTCGTTTATTATATTCAGGGACAGGCAAAGGCGGAAAAGCAGGTCCGCTTCTATGACAGGATGGACCGTAAGGTATTTTTGTTAAAGCTGACGCCGGGTATGTCTCCGGAGCTCATTCCGTACATCTTGAAAATGTATGACTGTATCATTGTGGAAGGCTTTGGCGTCGGCGGGCTGCCGGACGGCCTGACGGAGCTGCTCCTTTCTGAAATGAAAAAATACCGCGACCATGAAAAGGTGCTGATAATGGCGACGCAGGTGACCTATGAGGGAAGCAGCATGGGAACCTATGTGGTGGGGAGACAGGCAAAGGACCAACTGCCGTTTCTGGAAACCTACGATATGACGCTGGAGGCGGTTTTTGCAAAGATAATGTGGATACTGGGGCTTCATATCGAGGACAGAAAAGAGATGGAAAAGCTGTTTTACACGAAGGTGAATTATGACATATTCCGGAACGAATAATGAAAAAAAGGGAGGACAGAGGGTGGCGGTGGTTTTCTATGTTCTGGCGGTGCTGTTTGCGCTCTACTGCATCGGGGTGATCGCATCGAAGGCGGCGGGGACAAAATTTTTTCTTGTCTGGATCGCAGCGGCAATTTTGTGTGCGGGAACAGGGGTTCTGCTGCAGAAGGGGCTGTGGGAGAGACTTCCTCAACCGGCAAGGGTGACGGCGCTGGCTGTCCTGGGGGGAGGGCTTGCCTGCTTTGTAGCTGTGGAATGTTTTATTGTTAGCGGATTTTTTGCAGAGGGGAGCGGGAATCTGCCTTATATCGTGGTGCTCGGTGCGCAGATGAAGGAAAACGGGCCGAGCGTGGCGCTGGCAAAGCGGTTGGACAGGGCATACGAGTATCTTCAGGAAAATCCGGACACTCTCTGCGTGCTTTCAGGAGGGAAGGGCGAAAACGAGCCGGTCAGTGAGGCGGAAGGAATGTATGCCTATCTTGTGGAAAAGGGCATTGGAGCCGACCGGTTGATTCTGGAGGATTCCTCGCGGAACACGGTTCAGAATATTAAAAACTCCCGGGAACTTATTCCTGACGGTATAGAAAATATAGGAATTGTTACAAGCAACTTTCATGTTTTTAGGGGCGTGCGCCTGGCAAAGGCGAACGGATTTTCAGAGGCGGAAGGCATCGCAGCGCCTTCCGGCGTCTATTTTCTGCCGAACAATATGCTGCGGGAATTTTTCGGGGTGATGAAGGACTGGCTGTTCGGGAATATGTGAGGGGACGTATCTGCCCCACAGCCGATACGGGGTCGCGGAAAAGATAAAAAAATAAAATAGGTTTCTGCAACTTTTCGGCAGCGTCCTGCGTTTATATGGATGAAAACAGAACGGACACAAAAAATCATCCTGAAAGAAAGGCGGTACGGATATGAACGGCAAAAAGGTCATGGCTCTGCTCATCGCAGGCGCGATGCTCATACAGGCGGCTCCGGCGCAGACATTTGCGGCGCCGCAGAATGTGCGGACAGAAAAAGAGAAAGAGGAGAGTTATATGGACGGCGCGAACGGATTTGCTTTCCGGCTGACAGACGAGCTGCTCTCTGCAAAAAAGAGCGGTGAAAATTTGCTCGTTTCGCCCTATTCGGTATGGCTCCCGCTGGCTGCGCTCGTAAACGGCAGCGATGAGGCGGCAAAAAAAGAGATGTTAAACGTCCTTGGGGCAGGAAAACTGAGCGCAGAGGAGCTGAATCAGATGGCTGGCGCATTGAACCTTCTGCTGTTACAGGAGGAGAGAAGGGCGATGTATGAAGAGGCGAGCGAGACCTACGAAGGCCCGCTGAAAATCGCGAACGCCATGTTTGTGAGCAGGGATGGCAAGGTAAATGAAAGCTTTGCAAAACAGTTTGAAACAGTATTCGGAGGAAAGCTGTTTGACGTGGATTTCGCGGACGCTTCGGCGGTAAATGAGGTGAACCGCTGGGCGAAGGAGCAGACGGAAGGAAAGATAGATAAGGTGATAGATTCCTTCGACCCGGCAACTTCGGCGGCGATCGCAAACGCCCTGTATTTTTCGGATTCCTGGGCGAATCAGTTTATGAAGGAGAATAATACGGACGGCGTCTTTTACGGGGCAAAGGGCGACGAGCATGCGGTATTCATGAATCAGAAGCTCAAGCACGCAGCGTATTACGAGGACGACAGGATGCAGGCGGTCGTTTTAAATACGATAAAGGGCGGAGAAATGGTGCTCTTTCTTCCGAAGCCGGGGATTTCTCCGGAGGAGGCGCTCAAAAGCCTGGATGCAAAAAAGCTTCAAAAGATAGAACAGGCGGAGGAACGCTGCGTACAGCTTTCCCTTCCCGGATTCAGGATGGAGAGCGAACCCTTCTCCCTGAAGGAAGCGCTGGAGGCGCTGGGCGTGCCGCTGACCGATGAACGGGCGTGCCATCTGACCGGCCTGATGGAGGGAGAGGCGCTGTATCTTTCAGAGGCGTTGCAGAAGGCGATGATAGAGGTGGATGAAGACGGTCTGACCGCCGCTGCGGTGACGGTGATGGGCATTGAGCGGATGGCGCTTTTGCCGGAGACAGAGCCTGTAGCGCTGACTTTTGACAGACCCTTTGGCTTTGTGCTCACAGGAGACGCCGGGCAGGCGGGGCAGCAGGTGCTGTTTGCAGGCGTTGTCAATGAGCTTGGCAATACCGCAAAATAAGGAAGGATATCTCTGAAAATATGGAACTGTGAAAACGGCGTACCGGTGTGTGCGCCGTTTTTCTTTGATAACGCTGTGTTTCCCTCGTTGACTTTCCCCGTTTTCAATAATATAATTGTACTATCTGATTTTATACAAAAATCTGCAATTTACAGAAAACGAGGCATAAACGAATGAAAAAACTGGAAGAATATGTAAGAAGCATCCCGGATTTCCCGCAGGAGGGCATTATTTTCAGGGACGTGACGAGCGTGCTCGAGGATGCGGACGGAATGCATCTGGCAGTCGATACGATGCAGGAGCTTGTAAAGGATCTGGATTTTGATGTGGTAGTAGGAGCGGAATCCAGAGGTTTTATTTTCGGCGCCCCGATTGCGTACAATGCCCATAAGCCGTTCGCACTCATCCGCAAAAAGGGAAAACTGCCCTGCGAGACGGTTTCCGAGGAATATGATCTGGAATATGGCACGGCGGAAATAGAGATACACAAAACATCTATCCAGCCGGGGCAGAAGGTGCTTATAGTGGATGATCTTATCGCAACAGGTGGTACGACAAAGGCGATGATCCATCTTGTGGAACGTCTTGGCGGAGAAGTGGCTGCAGTGCTTGTCCTGATCGAACTGGCAGGTCTGAAGGGAAGAGAAGCAATTGGAAATTATCGTCTGGATGCAGCGATTACTTATCCGGGCAAATAATGAGTGTGTGATGTGGTAAAGGTGTGCGCATATGGGAATGACGGAAGAAAAAGAGAAACAATCGAATAAGACAGAGCTTGTGCTGGATGACGGGCGTATCGAGAGTATCAAAGAATTTATGAGTCCGGAACAGCTTTATCAGGATCTGATCGAAAGGGTGCGCAAATATCACCCTTCTGACGATATTTCGATGATTGAGAAGGCCTATGGGATTGCAAAGAGCGCCCATGAGGGACAGGTACGTAAATCGGGAGAGCCATACATTATTCATCCGCTTTGCGTCGCAATCATTCTTGCGGATCTGGAGCTGGATAAGGAAACGATCGTGGCGGGACTTTTGCATGACGTTGTGGAAGATACCGTGATGACGACAGATGAAATCAGCAGTCAGTTCGGTCCGGATGTGGCTCTTTTAGTAGATGGGGTGACAAAGCTGCAGCATCTTCATCTGGCAGATAATTCCGGCAACAAGACAGAAGCTCAGTTGGAGATGCAGGCGGAGAATCTTCGCAAAATGTTCATGGCGATGGCAAAGGATATCCGTGTCATCATGATAAAGCTGGCGGATCGTCTCCATAATATGCGTACCTTAAAGCACATGCCGCATGAGAAGCAGATACGTATCGCGCGAGAGACTATGGATATCTATGCCCCCATCGCACAGAGGCTCGGTATTTCCAAGATAAAGGTGGAGCTGGACGATCTTTCTCTAAAATATCTGGAACCGGATGTATATTATGATCTCGTGGACAAAATCGCCATGCGTAAGAGCGAGAGGGAAAAATATATTGCCAGTATCGTGCAGGAGGTTTCCGAGCATATCAGCAAGGCCGGAATAGAGGCAAAGATAGATGGGCGTGTGAAGCATTTTTTCAGTATCTACAAAAAAATGAAAAACCAGAACAAGTCCATCGACCAGATATACGATCTTTTTGCGGTCCGTATTATCGTGGAGACGGTAAAGGACTGCTATGCCGCACTGGGCGTGATACATGAGATGTACAAGCCTATCCCGGGGCGTTTCAAGGATTATATCGCAATGCCGAAGGCGAATATGTATCAGTCGCTGCATACCACGCTTATCGGCAGTTCGGGACAGCCTTTTGAGATTCAGATAAGGACGTATGAGATGCACCGCGTGGCGGAATACGGTATTGCCGCCCACTGGAAATATAAAGAGGCGTCGGACGGCAAAAAGGTCGAGGCGCAGGAAGAGGAAAAGCTGTCATGGCTTCGCCAGATACTGGAATGGCAGAGGGAGATGTCCGATAATAAAGAATTTATGCGGATGTTAAAAAGTGACCTGGACCTGTTTTCCGACAGCGTTTACTGCTTTACACCGACGGGAGACGTCAAGACCCTTCCGGCAGGCTCGACGCCTATCGATTTTGCATACAGCGTTCATTCGGCAGTCGGCAATAAGATGATAGGTGCGCGGGTAAACGGCAGGCTTGTGACGATTGATTACGAGATACAAAACGGCGACCGGGTAGAGGTTTTGACATCTCAGAATTCCAAGGGACCAAGCCGCGACTGGCTGAACGTGGTCAAGAGCACACAGGCAAAAAACAAGATAAATCAGTGGTTTAAGCACGAAGTCAAGGAAGAAAACATCGTAAAGGGCAAAGAGCTTTTTAATGCCTACTGCAAAGCGCGCGCCATCAATCTGGGTGATATCATGAAGCCGGAATATCAAAACGGCGTCATGAAGAAATATGGCTTTATGGACTGGGACAGCGTCCTTGCGGCAATCGGTCACGGCGCTTTAAAAGAAGGACAGGTTGCAAACCGGATGCAGGAGCTGTACGATAAGGACCATCCGAAGGTGATATCCAATGAGGAAGTGCTGGCTGCTATCGCAGAAAACAGCGCAAAGCAGACGGCACAGATGAAGCCCCGCAGCAAAAACGGAATCGTGGTCAAAGGTATCCATGACGTGGCGGTGCGTTTTTCCAAGTGCTGTTCCCCTGTCCCGGGAGATGAGATAGTGGGATTTGTTACAAGAGGACGGGGAATTTCTATTCACCGGACGGACTGTATCAATGTATTAAATCTGCCTGAGATAGAGAGAGCGAGACTTATTGAGGCGGAGTGGGAACAGCCGGATAAAGGAGCCAACGGCGAAAAATATGTGGCAGAGATTAATATTTTTGCTCATAACAGAAGCGGCCTTTTGGCGGATATCAGTAAGACGCTGACAGAGCGCAACATCGATATTCAGATGATGAATACGCGGACAAATAAGCAGGGAATCGCGACGCTGTCCACTGCTTTTGAAATCAGCAGCAGGGAAGAGCTGAACCAGATAGTGGCAAAGCTGCGCAATATTGAAAGCGTGATAGATATCGAGCGTACCACAGGCTGAATACAGCCCGGGAGAAAAACGGACGCAGCGCATAAAAAATGAGCACAGCGCATGAAAAGGAACATAGAAAGGAATTTGGAATTTTAAGTGGGAGATATCAGGATAGGGCGCATGACCATCGGAGTATGCGCCACAAACAGTTACTTTTTATACAGGGACGGAGCGGCTGAGGTCATCGTTTTTGATCCGGCGGACCGGGGCGGAGATATTTTCAAGGCTTTGCAGAATAAAGGCTTTTCCGTGGCAGCCATCCTTCTGACGCATGGTCATTTTGACCATATTTGGGGCGCGGAGGAGCTGCGGCAGCTTTCCGGGGCAAAAATTTATGCCCTTGACGCAGAAAAGACCGTGTGCGGCGATGCATATGTGAATATCTCGGCACAGATGAAGAGAAAATGTACGATCGAGCCGGATGGATGGCTGACAGACGGCGAAGAGGTCACATTTGCGGACATTTGCCTGAAGGTCATCGCAACTCCGGGGCACACGATGGGAAGCTGCTGCTTTTACAGCGAGGAAGCAGGGCTTTTGATATCTGGGGATACGTTGTTTGAGGAATCCGTGGGGCGGACGGACTTTCCGACCGGGAGCATGAGCAAGCTCGTGCGTTCCATCAAAGAGAAGCTTTTTGTGCTGCCGGAGGAGACGAAGGTCTATCCGGGACACGGGGATATGACTACCATTGGAAGGGAGAAGCAGTATAATCCCTACTGCCAGTAAAAAATGATCATTGTAACGTTAAATGAAGACCGTTATGCATATGATATCCATTCTCTCGTAAAGGCGTTCTATCCGCAGCAGGATGTGAAGGTTTTTGTGGAGGGGACAAAGGACGAACGAAGCGACGCCGGGATGCCGGCGTTTTTCGTGGCTTTTGAGCCGGAAGAGATATGGGCCGGAATCGCAGGAAGGACGGAAAAAAAGATAAGTCTGAGCGCACCGCAGGACAGGGGCGCGGTAAAAAATGATTTAAAGCAGCTTTTGTACGGGATACTTTCTGAAGAAACAGGCAGGACACTCCCCTGGGGGACACTGACAGGCATCCGGCCGACGCGGCTTGCAATGCAGCTTTTGGAGCATGGGAAAACAGAGGAGGAAGTGGATGCCCATATGCGGAGCGCCTACCTTTGTTCCGAAGAAAAAGCGGCGCTGGCAATCGATATCGCAAAGCGAGAGCGGGAAATCCTTGCGGACATCCATTATGAGGAGGGCTACAGCCTCTACATCGGGATCCCGTTCTGTCCCACAACCTGTCTGTATTGCTCCTTTACCTCTTTTCCTATCAGGGCGTGGAAGGACAAGGTGGACGCCTATCTTTCCGCAGTGGAAAAGGAGATAGATTTTGTAAAAGAGGCGTGCGCCGATAAGGTGCTTGACAGCGTTTATATCGGCGGCGGTACGCCGACTACGCTGGAGCCGGACGAGCTGGAAAGGCTCTTTGCGAAATTAAAGAGTACGCTGGACTGGTCTCAGGTAAAGGAGTTTACCGTTGAGGCGGGTCGTGCAGACAGCATTACGGCGGAAAAGCTGCGCGTCATGAAAAAGTGGGGTGTAACGCGTATTTCTGTCAATCCGCAGACGATGAAGCAGGAAACGCTGGATATCATCGGCAGGAGACATACGGTGCAGCAGGCGGTAGACGCCTTTTTGACCGCGCGCAAAGAGGGCTTTGACAACATCAATATGGATTTGATACTGGGGCTTCCCGGAGAAACGGAAGAAGACGTGGCGGAGACGATACGGCGGGTCAAGGAGCTTGCACCGGACAGCCTGACCGTCCATTCGCTGGCTGTCAAGCGGGCTTCCCGGCTGAGCCAGTGGATCATCGAAAACGGCATGGATACGCTTCACAATACGGATGAGACGATGAGGATAGCCGCCGCAGGAGCGCAGGAGCTTGGGATGGAACCGTATTATCTGTATCGCCAGAAAAATATGTCGGGCAATTTTGAAAACGTGGGCTATGCAAAACCCGGCAAGGCGGGGATATACAATATCCTCATTATGGAGGAGAAGCAGTCTATTCTTGCGCTGGGAGCGGGCACGATCTCAAAGGCGGTATATCCTGACGGGCGCATTGAACGGTGCGACAACGTGAAGGATGTGGATATGTATATTGAAAAGATAGACGAGATGATAGAACGCAAGAGAAAGTTATTGGGTCTGCCCCTCTTGTAAAATCAAAAAAAATAGTTTAGAATCGGAAAAAGATACAAAATGAGAAAAGGAGACTGGTGAGGATGGCACTGAATAAGAAGCCGGTCACAGGAATGAAGGATATCCTGCCTGCAGAGATGCAGCTGCGGGATTACTGCATCAGCGTGATCAAGGAAACCTATGGAAAATTCGGCTTTACATCGATAGAAACTCCCTGTGTGGAGACGATAGGGAATCTGAGCAGCAAGCAGGGCGGAGAAAATGAAAAGCTTATCTTCAAGATTTTAAAAAGAGGCGAGAAACTGAATCTGGAAGAAGCGAAAGAGGAAGCGGATCTGGTGGACGGAGGTCTTCGCTATGACCTGACCGTACCGCTCGTGCGTTTTTATTCCAACCATGCAAATGAACTGCCGTCTCCTTTTAAGGCACTGCAGATAGGAAACGTATGGAGGGCTGACAGACCTCAGAGAGGCCGTTATCGTCAGTTTATGCAGTGCGATATCGATATTCTGGGAGAGCCGTCCAATCTGGCGGAGATAGAGCTTATCCTTGCGACGACCACGACGCTTGGGAAGCTGGGCTTTAAGGATTTTGTGATACGTATCAATGAACGCCGTATTTTAAAGGCGATGGCAGCCTACAGCGGTTTTGCGGAAGACGATTACGATACGGTATTCATCATTCTGGATAAGATGGATAAGATCGGCGAGGAAGGCGTTGTAAATGAGCTTGTAAAGAGCGGTTTTTCACAGGAATCCGCAGAAAAGTATATGGCGCTGTTTAAAGAACTGGAAGAAAACGGCGGCAGCGTGGAATGGCTGGCGGATAAGCTCAAAGATTATCTGGAGCCGGATGTGGCAAAGAGTCTGTCGGAGATCATTGCGAGTGTGCGCGCAACAAAATCTTCTGATTTTGAGATTACCTTCGATCCGACACTGGTACGCGGCATGTCCTATTATACAGGAACGATCTTTGAAATCTCCATCCCGCAGTTCGGCGGAAGCTGCGGCGGCGGCGGCCGTTACGATAAGATGGTGGGGCGTTTTACAGGAAACGATGTGCCCGCCTGCGGATTTTCCATTGGCTTTGAGCGTATTATCCTGCTGATGATGGAGAATGGCTTCCAGATTCCGGATCAGCCGAAAAAGACGGCATATCTGATTGAAAAAGGTGTATCCGGAGACCGTCTCTGCGAGGTGATCGCACAGGCGCAGGAAGCGAGAAAGGACGGTTCTCAGGTTCTGGTTGCACGGATGAATAAAAATAAAAAGTTCCAGAAGGAACAGCTGACGAAGGAAGGCTATACGGATTTTGTGGAATTTTACAAAAATCCGATACAAAGATAAAAGGAGAAGTGACATGGCTGAGACAATGAAGGGCTTAAAAAGAACCTGCCGCTGCGGCGAGCTGTCGGGCGCAAACGTTGGACAGACTGTGACCGTGATGGGATGGGTTGCAAAGCAGAGAAATAAAGGCGGTATTATTTTCGTGGATCTGCGCGACCGTTCCGGTCTGCTCCAGATAATCTTCGAAGAAGGAGACTGCGGGACAGAAAATTTTGAAAAGGCGGAGAAACTGCGCAGCGAATTTGTGGTGGCTATCACAGGGCGCGTGGAGAAACGTTCCGGTGCGGTGAATGAAAATCTGGCGACAGGCGATATTGAGATCCGTGCAGAACAGATTCGTATCCTGTCCGAGGCGCAGACGCCTCCGTTCCCGATAGAATCAAATTCCAAGACAAAGGAAGATATTCGTTTAAAATACCGCTATCTGGATTTGAGAAGACCTGACCTGCAGGAAAAGATTATTTTAAGGAGTAAGATATGTGCTGCGTTCCGTCGTTTTCTGACGGAAGAGGGATTTTTGGAGATTGAAACGCCTATCCTGTGCAAATCCACTCCGGAGGGCGCAAGAGACTATCTGGTTCCCAGCCGTGTGCATCCCGGTAACTTTTATGCGCTGCCCCAGTCCCCGCAGCTGTTCAAGCAGCTGCTGATGTGCTCCGGGTATGACCGCTATTTCCAGATTGCAAAGTGTTTCCGCGATGAGGACCTGCGTGCGGACCGTCAGCCGGAATTTACGCAGGTGGATATGGAGCTGTCCTTTGTAGATATGGATGATGTAATGGATGTGAACGAGCGCCTTATTTCCTATGTGTGCAAGGAGGCGATCGGCCTGGATATCCCGCTTCCTCTGCAGAGAATGAAATGGATAGACGCGATGAACCGTTATGGTTCCGATAAGCCGGATACCCGTTTCGGCATGGAACTGGTTGATGTTTCTGAAACGGTTGAAGGCTGCGGCTTCGGTGTATTTACATCTGCGCTGGAAAACGGCGGCTCTGTACGTGGTCTGAATATCAAGGGACAGGCGGCGATGCCGAGAAAGAAGATAGATGCCCTCGTTGATTTTGCAAAGGGCTACGGTACAAAGGGACTGGCTTATCTGTCCGTGCAGGAGGACGGTTCTTACAAATCTTCCTTTGCCAAATTTATGACAGAGGAGCAGCTGGCAGCTCTCGTGGAGAAGATGGATGGACAGCCCGGTGACCTGTTGCTGTTTGCTGCCGATAAAAACAATATTGTATGGAGCGTTCTGGGCGCACTGCGTATCGAGCTGGGCGAGCAGCTTGGTCTGATAGATCACAGCAAATTCAATTTCCTCTGGGTCGTTGAGTTTCCTCAGTTTGAGTACAGCGAGGAAGAGGATCGTTATGTCGCAATGCACCATCCGTTCACGATGCCGATGGAAGAGGATCTTCCTCTGCTGGAGACTGACCCGGGCAAAGTGCGGGCAAAGGCTTACGATATTGTATTAAATGGTGTGGAGCTGGGCGGCGGCAGTGTCCGTATCTTCCAGAACGATGTGCAGGAGCGCATGTTTGAGGCTCTGGGCTTTACAAAAGAAAGAGCGCAGGAGCAGTTTGGTTTCCTTCTGGATGCATTCAAATACGGCGTTCCTCCGCATGCAGGTCTGGCATACGGACTTGACCGTCTGTGCATGCTTCTGACAGGGGCAGACAGCATCCGTGAAGTCATTGCTTTCCCGAAGGTAAAGGATGCTTCCTGCCTGATGACACAGGCTCCGAATGTGGTTGATGAAAAACAGCTGGAAGAGCTTGGAATAGAGATTTCCGTGACAGAAGAGCAGGAATAAATCCGGCTCCGGCAAAAAGCTTTAACAAAAATTAAGATTTTTATAAAAAAAGAAATCGTTCCTGATGTTATGCTGTTATCATAAGCAAAACGACGGGAGCGATTTTTTTATGAGGCGGGAACAACCAAAGAAAAAGCCGGAAAAGGAGCTGGAAGTATTCGGGGCAGAGAGGAAAAATAAGAAGTCTCCGGAGCTGGAGCTTTTGTGGGGCGAAGAGACTCCACTGTTTGAGATGCTGGAAAAGCAGGGCAGGGAGGAAAGAGGCAGGGAGCGTCCGGCGGGGAGGCAGCCGGGAGGACAGACAGAGGATATCCGGGTTTTGCCGCAGAAGCGCCGGCAGACAGGAGACCGGGCGAGGGCGGCGGCGCGCCGCAGGAAAAGGCGCAGACAGCGGCGTATCCGGCTCGCAGTATACGCTTTTCTGGCAGTGATATGTGTGGCAGGGCTGGCAGCAGGCATCTGGAAGGCGGCAGTATTTTTTCAGGACCGGTTTGGAGGTGCGATGGCGGCAATGCATCAGGAGGAGAAGCCCATCCGCAATAATCATTCGGAGAAGCCTGAGCTTGTTCAGGATTTTCTGACGCCGAATGAATTTTCCAGGCCGCAGGAGGTGCTTCCGGAGGTGACGGAGCTGTTTGTACACTATACGGCGAACCCCGGGACGAGTGCGGAGCAGAACAGGAGCTATTTTGAAAATCTCGGGATTACCGGAGAAACGTCCGCGTCCTCACATTTTGTGATAGGATACGACGGGACTATCATCCAGTGTCTGCCTCTGACGGAGATAGGCTATGCGGTCAAGGAGCATAACTATAATTCTGTTTCAATCGAATGCTGCTATCTGGATGAAGACGGGAAATTTACGGACGAAACGTATGATGCGCTCATTTCTTTGCTGGGGTGGCTGATGCGTGAATATGACCTCGGATTATCGGATGTGAAGCGTCATTATGATGCGGGCGGCAAGCCATGCCCGCTGTATTATACGGAGCATCCGGAAGCGTGGGAGCAGCTGAAGGAGGACCTGAAGGAGTACATCTTAAAATAGCAGTCCGGTAAAAAAATTCCGATAACGGGTTTCGCAGAAAAAAAGTTTGTGCTAAAATAAGACCGCGTAAAGCAGTGACATCAGAGGATGTGTGCTGCTGCATTATTTGATAAAAATGCCGCTATGCGGCGGAAAGAGGTTGAAAATGAGCATCAGAGTCGGAATTTTAGGATATGGAAATCTCGGGAAGGGTGTGGAGAGCGCCATCGCGCATAACGCGGATATGGAGCTTGTTGCCGTTTTTACAAGGCGGAATCCGGAGAGCCTGCAGATTCGTACTGCAGGGGCGAAGGTGCTGAGCGCGGATGCGTTAAAGGATATGAAGGATGAAATAGACGTACTGATACTGTGCGGCGGCAGCGCAACAGACCTGCCGGTACAGACGCCGGAGTATGCTTCCATGTACAATGTTGTGGATAGCTTTGATACGCATGCGAGAATTCCGGAACACTTTGCAAATGTGGACGCGGCAGCAAAAGCGGCGGGAAAGGTGGCAGTGATATCCTGCGGCTGGGATCCCGGCATGTTTTCGCTGAACCGTCTGTATGCAAACTGCGTGCTGCCGGACGGTGCCGATTATACATTTTGGGGTAAGGGTGTAAGCCAGGGGCATTCCGATGCAGTGCGCCGGATAGAGGGCGTAAAGGACGCAAGACAGTATACGATTCCTGTGCCGGAGGCATTGGAAGAAGTACGCAGCGGCAAAAATCCGGAGCTGACCACGAGACAGAAGCATACGAGAGAGTGCTTTGTGGTGGCAGAAGAAGGTGCAGATACTGCGCGGATAGAAAATGAGATAAAGACAATGCCCAACTATTTTGCGGACTATGATACAACGGTGCATTTTATTACGGAAGAGGAAATGAAGCGTGACCACAGCGGGCTTCCCCACGGCGGCTGTGTGATACGTACCGGGACGACAGGAATGAATGATGAGCATAAGCATGTGATAGAATACAGCTTAAAGCTGGATTCCAATCCGGAATTTACGGGTTCAGTCATTGCAGCATATGCGCGCGCCGCATACCGGATGAATCAGGAGGGGATGACAGGCTGCAAAACCGTATTTGACGTTGCGCCCGTTTATCTTTCCCCGAAGAGCCCGGAGGAGCTTTACGCGCACCTGCTGTAAAAAGAATGCGTATGATCGTGCTTTTTATACGATGGGAAATGAAAAATCCTGTCGTATAAAAAGACTCCCGGGAGAATGAACGGGAAGGGGGATTTTTCGTATGAAAAAAAGACGGAGGAGACTGAGACGCAGGCAGAGGGAGGCTCTGCGCGTGCTCATACCCGCCGCGGCCGCCGTGATAGCCATCATCGTTTTGGCGGTCGTGCTCGTCGTAAGAAACAGCAAGGAAACGTCTGCAGGAGCGGAGACGGTACAGGATCAGGCAGAAACAGGAGCTATGCCGGAAACAGAAATGTCTGAACCTACAGAGGAGACAGATATACCGGACGGTACGGAGCCCTCTGAAGAGGACAGTGTGAAGGCGGTCTCCGGAACAGAACCCGTCCAAAATATGGCGGCGGAAGTAGGCAGCATGGATGACGCAGAGGATCCGCAGAGCTCTTCCAATATGGAGGGTGGAAGCCAGACTGGGGCGGAAGTGGATGTGAGCAAAGCGGCGGCTTCGGAAAATGAGACGGCAGAGGAAACGCTCGGGATAGATGTGTCCAAATATCAGGGGACCATCGACTGGGGGCAGGTAAAGGCTTCGGGCGTGGATTTTGCGATGGTCCGGGTAGGATACCGCGCCAAAACGACAGGAATTTTATACGAAGACCCGGGAGCACGCTATAACCTGCAGGAGGCGAATGCGAACAGAATCCAAACAGGGGCGTATTTTTTCTCCTCTGCGGTCACGCAGGAAGAGGCAAGAGAAGAGGCAGAATGGGTGGCGAGCTTTATCGCAAAGTATAAGATTACCTATCCGGTCGCTTATAACTGCGAGGATTTCCAGTCTCCGGACAGCAGACAGAACGGGCTTTCCATGGAGGAACGGACACAGATAGCGTGCGCCTTTCTGGATACGGTTGCGGCAAAGGGGTATACGCCGATGTTTTATGCTTCCCGCAACGAGATGGAAGGGAATGCCCAGTGGAATATGGATACGCTGGGGAGTCGTTACAAGGTCTGGGTTTCCCAGTATCCGGAAAAGCCGTTTCCCGAGACCCCGAAATCAAGCTACAGCAGGGCACACGATATGTGGCAGTATACGAGCAAGGGACAGGTGGCGGGCATCCGCGGGAATGTGGATGTAAACGTGGCATATTTTGGCTACAGTCAGGAAGCGGAAGCGAAGGATAAAAATCCGGCGCAGATCGTGGAGGCAAATCCGGAAGTGGGTATGAACTTTACGGAAGTGGATGAAACAGTTACGGCAAAGGACGCTACGAACCTGAGAAATCTTCCGACGACGGAAGGCAGTACAGTCGTTCATCAGTTGCAAAACGGAGAGACGGCACAGCGTACCGGCATCGGGTCAAACGGCTGGGACAGGGTCATTTATAACGGACAGCGGCTGTATGCGGTACACAGCTTTCTGACAACGGATCTGTCCGCAAAAGGACAGTCTGAGTCAGCGCAGGCTGACGGAGGAGACTCCTCTCAGCAGGGAGTGTCCGGCACCGGGGAAAACGCAGCGGATGCCCAGACGTCCCAGGCGGGCGGGCTGACCTTCCGGGCGGTAAATGAAGCGGTGACCGCGCGGGATAAAGTAAACCTGCGGAACCAGCCGAGCACGGAGACCGGAAAGATCGTCGGGACGCTGAGCTACGGCGAAGCGGTGGTGCGTACCGGCATCAGCGGCTCGTCCGATACGGGGTGGTCGAGACTGGAGGTAAACGGTCAGGTAGTATATGCTTCTTCCCGTCTTTTGGCGACGAGCATGGACTATAAAGAAAAAGAGAAGCCTACGCCGGAAAATCCTGAGGCAGGAATGCGGTTTGTGGCGGCATCCGGGACAGTGAAGGCAAAGAGCGGGGAGACGAATCTCCGGACGCTTCCGACAACGAACGAGCCGTCGGCGGTGGTGGCACAGCTGACCGGAGACGCAACGGCGCAGCGTATTGCGGTGGAAACGGATAAGGGATGGACGAAGTTATCCTATAATGGACAGATAGTCTATGCGGTGAGCAGCTATCTGACGGTGACGGAATGAGTCTGAAAAAGCAGGTCATAGTTTATGTGGCAGATATACGGCCTCTTTATGAAGAAGCGCTTCTTAAAAAAGCTTATAAGCTCGCAGATGAGGCGCGGCGTCAGAAAGCGGATATGTATATTGGAAAAGAGCGCAGGGCGGCATGTCTGGCTGCAGGGCTTTTGGCGGATGAAGCAAAGCGCCGGTGTGGATACGGAGACTGTTCGGTAAGATTTACACAGCAGGGACAGCCATATCTGGAGATTCCGGAAGGGCGGAAAAAGGCATGGATCAGTATTTCCCATTCCGGGGATTATGCGGCATGTGCCGTTGGATATTGCCCGGTCGGAGTTGATATTCAGAAAGAAACAACGGTCAGGGAGCGTATCGGAGAGCGTTGTTATGCGCCCGGAGAACGGCAGGATTTTGGAGAAGGGCTGGATAAGAAAGACTTTTTTCGCCGATGGACGGTAAAAGAAAGCTATATGAAGCTTACGGGAGCCGGAATGGCTCTGGGATTTAGCAATCTTTTTGCAGATATGGACGCCAGGACAGTTTATGAGACGGAGTATTTGGAACGAAAAGCCTGTTTTCGGGAATGCCGTGCGCCGGAAGGATATTTTCTGTCGGTGTGCTTTGTACCTGAAGATACGGATGGTCAGGATGATAAAGACAGCCGGTGATGACTGCGGAGGAATGTTTGCCCTTTTTAGGGAATATACATAGGGCATGGAGAATAGCCGTCCGGGCATATATCCGGGCGGCTGTTTTTTATACGGATTATGCGCACATTGTTTAAGGAGGGGTAAAACATGGGAATGAACGAAGCAAGACAGGCGCGCCGGCCGGGCATTTTAGTGGTCATGGTAAAATGTCTGCTGGCTGCGTATCTGGTCACAGGAGGAGGCCTGCTTTTGCTGGCGCTTTTATTGTATCGGCTTGGGCTTTCGGAATCGGCGGTCAACATCGGCATCATTATCATTTATGCGCTGGCATGTTTTCTGGCTGGTTTTTTTGCAGGAAAAGCGACGGCGGAGAGACGGTTTTTCTGGGGATTTCTGGTAGGGGCGCTGTATTTTGCAGTGCTGGCACTTATGACTCTGGCGGTCAATCATGGATTTAAAGATGTGGGAAATCACTTTTTTACAACGCTCATGATATGTGCGGGCAGCGGGATGCTGGGCGGGATGGTGAGCTGAACAGAAAATATTGACGCGAGGGGGGGAGATATATAATAGATAAAGCGCAACGGGAAGCAGGATAAAAGAAAAAGAGAACAAAGCCGCAGGAACGGATATAAAAGGATTTTGCGGCAGTATGAGGAGGGAATATGAGAAACAGGAAGAACGGGAAAAAGTCCTGGATATGGGATAACTTTTTCTTCTGGATAAGGAGGCTCTGGAAGAAATCGCCGCTTTTTGTATGCCTGTATCTGGCGGAGATACCGGTCTGGGTGGGGATATACCTGCTGGATGCGTATCTGCCGTCGGTGCTCGTAGAAGATATCACGGCGGGAAAAAGCCTCGGCGCAGTGACAGGGCGGCTGCTGGCCGTGGGAGGTACGATGACAGTATTCCGCGTGGTACAGGACTGGCTTCAAAAGACGGAGGAGCTAAAGAGCAGCCGCATCAGGAGGGAAAATTCCGAAGAGCTGGTCGGGGCTGCGATGGGCGCGGAGTATAAAAAGATCGAGACGCCCGATTTTCAGAATGAGTTCATGAAGCTCCAGCAGATGCATCTGTGGTCGGGGACCTATACGGATGACTTTTTGCGGATGATAGTGGAGGTGGCAACGGCGGCGGTCAGCCTTATCCTGTTTTCGGGGATGCTTTCGGGGCTGTCCCCGTGGATACTGGTGATGGTCGTCGTGAGCGCGCTGTTTGCCTTTGGGGTCGGCATATATGGGAAACGGTGGGAAAGCAGACACTGGCATACCTGGTGGGAGCTGGACTTAAAGATGGAATACCTGGGACGGAATTTAAGCTCCTATGAGGCGGCAAAGGACGTACATCTGTACAACATGGCGCCTTGGCTGAAAAGGCGCTATGACAAGGAATTAAAGCAGCGTCTCCATTATACGGTCAGGATGCAGGCGAATTATTATATGATGGGCGCCGCACATGCGGTGGCGTTTGCGCTGTGTCAGGGCGTTTCGTGCCTGTATCTGGTCTTCTGTGTGGCGGAGGGCAGTATCGATGCGGCGCAGTTTGTCCTGTATACGGGTATCGTACTCCATTTTATGGGACAGTTTAACAGCATCATCTACAACCTGAGAGGATTCCATGAGAAGGCGCTTTATGTGGAAGAACAGAGAAAGCTGGAGGCGCTTCTGGGAGCCGAGGACGAGGAAGGAAAGGAGGAGCTGACGCTTTCAGCAGGAAAGGGATACGTCCCTGAGATAGAGTTCTGCAATGTGAGCTTTTGCTATGAAGGAAGCGACAAGCCCGTGCTGCAAGATATAAACCTGACGGTCAGACCGGGAGAAAATCTGGCGCTGGTGGGCTTGAACGGCGCGGGAAAGACGACGTTCATCAAGCTTTTGTGCGGGTTTTACGACCCGACGGAAGGGGAGATACTGGTGGACGGCGTCGACAGGAGGCATTATACGAGGCGGTCATGGTTTCAATGCTTTTCGGGTGTATTTCAGGAGACAGGATTTTTCCCCATGTCCCTGAGGGAGAATATCGCGCCCGGAGAGGAGACGGACGGGGAACGCCTGAAGGAATGCCTGCGGCTTGCGGGAATGGAAGAAAAGCTTGAGACGCTTCCGGAAGGGGCGGATACCCTGTTTGGGGCGGGCATCTTAAAGGGGGCGGCGGATTTTTCCGGCGGCGAGCTACAGAAGCTGATGCTGGCGCGCGCGCTCTATAAAAGGTCGTCGGTCCTCGTGCTGGACGAGCCTACGGCGGCGCTGGACCCCATCGCGGAAAGCGAAATGTATGAGAGATATCATGAGCTGTCGGCAGGAAAGACCACGGTATTCATTTCCCATCGTCTGGCGAGCACGCGCTTCTGCGACCGCATCCTTTTGCTGGAGGACGGACGGATCGCAGAGGAGGGCACCCACGGGGAGCTTTTGGAAAAGGACGGGAAATATGCGCGGCTGTACCGCGTACAGAGCAGATATTATGAGCAGGCGGACGCCGGACTGGAAGGGGAGGTGGTACTGTGAGACAAAAATGGAAGACGTTTGTGCGCGCTATGGGGTTTGTAAAAAAGGACGTGCCGGGCATCTGGGCGATGACGCTCGTGACCTCGGCAGGAGAAGCGGTCTATCCGTATATTTATATCTTTTTTTCCGCGGCGATCCTGTCGGAGCTGGTAAGCCCGGACAGAAGCCTGAAAAGGCTCGTTTTTCTGACGGTGCTCATGGGAGTCTGCCAGCTTTTGGGCGACCTGCTCCTGTCTTTCTGCGAGCAGCTGTTAAATGTCCAGCAGTATATCCTGATGCAGCATCTGGATGAGACGGTGGCGGACAAGGCATGGCGGATGGATTACAGCATGCTGTGCGACCCGGATATCCACGGGAAGCAGAAGACGATAGCGAACTGGCAGTTTGACCATGGCATGGTGGCGATGATGACACAGTTTACGAGGCTGTTCGAGAGCGTTATGACCATCGGGATATCGTTGGCGGTGACAGTACAGTTTTTTGCGGCGCGTGCAAAGGGCGGCGGGAGCCTGTCGGCATTTTTGAACCACTGGTCATTCCCGCTCCTGTTTACGACGCTGTTTTTGCTGTCCTGCGCTTACGGGCTGTGGTCGGCTTTTCAGACGCAGGAGCTGGAATATGAGCTTACTCAGGACACAGAGCCTTACCTGAATGAGACGAATGAGCTGATGCGGACCTGCTTTGCGGAATACCGGCGGGGCAAGGATATCAGGACGTTCGGGCTGCAAAAAAGGCTTTTGGGACATTTTCGGGAAGCGGGCGGCAGGATGACGCGGCTTCAGGAGAAGGCAAAGGCACGCTGCCGCAGCCTTTCAGTAAAATCGGTATTCTGGGCGCGGCTGTTCAACCTTTTGGTCTATCTGTCCGTGGGATTAAAGGCGGTCTGCGGCGCGTTCGATGTGGGGAATCTGTTAAAATACGTACAGAGCGTGTCGCAGTTTGGGGACGGCGTTTCGGGGCTGATCCAGACGGTGCGGGAGATGGCGCAGAACATCCGGTATATGGAGGATTATTTTGCCTATCAGGATATGCCCAACCGGACGGAGGCGGCAGAGCTTCCCGTGACGGAAGAAATACGGGAAAACTATGTATTTGAATTTAAGCATGTGACCTTTACCTATCCGGGCGCGGCGGCTCCCAGCCTGCAGGATGTCTGCTGCCGTTTTGCAAAGGGAGAGAAAATCGCGGCGGTGGGAAGGAACGGTTCCGGAAAGTCGACGTTCATCAAGCTTTTGTGCAGGCTCTATGACCCTCAGGAGGGGGAGGTACTGTTAAACGGGACGGATATCCGCCAGTACCGTTACGACGAATATCTGGCGCTGTTTTCGGCGGTGTTCCAGGATTACCGTATCTTTGCCTTCGAGCTGGGCGAGAATGTGGCGGCGGAGACCGACTACCCGGAGGAAAAGGCGGTGCGCGCGCTGGAAAACGCGGGCTTCGGGGAGCGGCTGAAAACATTGAAGGACGGTCTGCATACCCAGCTGTTTAAAAATTTTTCCGAGGACGGCGTGGAGCTGTCCGGCGGCGAGAGCCAGAAGGTGGCGATAGCCCGGTGTCTGTATAAGGACGCGCCCTTTGCGGTGATGGACGAGCCGACGGCGGCGCTGGACCCTGTGGCGGAGGAGGATATCTATCAGCGGATGAACCGGTTTATCGGGGACAAGGGAGCGGTTTACATTTCCCATCGGCTGTCGAGCTGCCGCTTCTGCGACCGGATATTGGTATTCGAGGGAGGCAGGTTAAAAGAGCAGGGGTCGCATAAGGAGCTGCTGGAGCTGCACGGGCTTTATGACAGGCTGTGGAACGCGCAGGCACAGTATTATCGCAAGGAAGCGTGATGGGACGGCTGCATCCGCCTCCGGACTTGCGCACAGAGAATTTGAATCAAACATAAAAAACTCTTTTCCTCGGGAAATTTCTGTGTTATAATGAATCAAGTTATGAAAAGACGGCTCCGATGCAGGGCCTGACAGATAAGGAGGCTATGTGAGATGAAGCACATCAAGACATTAACAACAAGAAACCTGAAGGAATCCATGAAGAAGGGCGGCTGCGGCGAGTGCCAGACATCCTGCCAGTCCGCATGCAAGACGTCCTGCACGGTTGGTAACCAGAGCTGCGAGAAGATGAAATAATTCAGACGCAGAAGCGACCGGATATAAGCAGCGAGTGACATCGCTGCTTATTATGCGTTCAGGGGTAAGAGCACGGAGGATAATATTTTTTACGGAAAGGAAAAATTTCAGTGATACATCAGTATAAGAATAACGGCTACAACATTGTGATGGATGTCAACAGCGGCAGCGTCCATGTGGTGGATGATGTGGTTTATGACGTCATCCCGTTGGCAGAGCAGCTCGTGACGGGAGGCGTCCGGGATGTGGATACCGTGACGGCGGCAGTGGAAGCGTGCCAGAAGCTTTCCTACCCTCATGAGGAGGTAAGGGAGGCAGTAGAGGAGATACTGCAGCTTGCACAGGATAACGTTTTATTTACGGAAGATATTTACGAGAAGTATATCGGCGATTTCAAGGAGAGAGAGACCGTTGTAAAGGCGCTGTGCCTGCACATCGCGCACGACTGCAACCTTGCCTGCCAGTACTGCTTCGCAGAGGAAGGGGAATACCACGGCAGAAGGGCTCTCATGAGCTTTGAGGTGGGCAAAAAGGCGTTGGATTTTCTGGTTGCGAATTCCGGCAGCCGCGTGAATCTGGAGGTAGACTTCTTCGGCGGAGAGCCGCTGATGAACTGGGAAGTTGTCAAGCAGCTTGTGGAATACGGCAGAAGCCTGGAAGAGCCTAATCACAAGAAGTTCCGTTTTACGCTGACGACGAACGGCGTTTTGTTAAACGATGAGATAATGGAGTTTTTGAACCGTGAGATGAGTAATGTAGTGCTGAGTATTGACGGGCGCAAAGAGGTTCATGACCGTATGCGCCCGTTCAGAGGCGGACAGGGCAGCTACGATCTTATCGTGCCGAAATTCCAGAAGCTGGCGGAGAGCCGCAACCAGGACAACTACTATGTGCGCGGTACCTTTACACACAACAATCTGGACTTTGCAGAGGATGTACTGCATCTGGCGGATTTGGGCTTTGAGCAGATTTCTGTGGAGCCGGTCGTGACAGATCCGAAGGAGCCGTATGCGCTCCAGCCTGAGGATATCCCTCAGCTTCTGGAAGAGTACGACAGGCTGGCTGCAGAGCTGATACGGCGCCACAAAGAGGGAAGAGGAGTAAACTTCTTCCACTTTATGATAGATTTGAGCGGCGGCCCCTGCGTTGCAAAACGTCTTTCCGGCTGCGGTTCGGGAACTGAATATCTGGCGGTGACCCCGTGGGGCGATTTTTATCCCTGTCATCAGTTTGTGGGACAGGAAGAGTTCCTGATGGGCAACGTGGATGACGGTATCGTGCGTAAGGATATCGTAGATGAATTCAAATGTTGCAATGTCTATGCAAAAGAAAAATGCCGGAACTGCTTTGCAAAATTTTATTGCAGCGGCGGCTGCGCGGCCAACTCCTATAACTGCCACGGCAGGATAGACGATGTTTACGAGCTGGGATGCGAACTGCAGAAGAAGCGCGTGGAATGCGCCATCATGATAAAAGCGGCGCTTGCTGACGAAGAAAAATAAGGAGTGGCAGAAAAATGACAAAGAAGAAAGGAATCTTTACGCTGGCCGGCATGATACTTGCGCTGATAGCGGGAGGCTATGTGGCAGTCTTCGGGCTGGATGCCGGAAAGACCGGCTCTGCGGCAAATATCAAGCAGGGCCTGGACTTGGCTGGCGGCGTGAGCATCACCTATGAGGTGGTGGGAGAAGAAGAGCCCAGCGCAGAGGATATGGCGGATACAATCTACAAGCTGCAGAAGCGTGTGGAGAACTATTCGACCGAGGCGCAGGTATATCAGGAGGGGACAGACCGTATCAACATCGAAATCCCCGGGGTGACCGACGCCAACACGATTTTGGAAGAGCTGGGAAAGCCCGGTTCGCTGGTATTTCTGGACAAGGACGGCAAAGAGGTGCTTGGGGGTACGGATGTAGCCGATGCGCAGGCAGGTTACCAGAATGATACCATGGGCAATCAGGAACCCGTCGTTTCCCTGACGATGACGCAGGAAGGAACGAAAAAATTTGCAGATGCGACAAAAGCGGCATATCCGAACAAGGATATCATCTTTATCGTATATGATGACCAGATCATCAGCGCTCCCGCCGTTCAGGCAGAGATTACGGACGGCAGGGCTGTTATCAACGGCATGTCTTCCTTTGAAGAGGCAGAAAATCTGGCTTCTACGATCCGTATCGGCGGTCTGAAGCTGGAGCTTGAAGAGCTTCGTTCCAATGTGGTAGGCGCGCAGCTTGGCTCTGCTGCTATTAAGACGAGCCTTATTGCAGGTGCTATCGGTCTTGGACTGGTTATTGTATTCATGATAGCAGTATATTGGATTCCCGGACTGGCAAGCTCTATCGCACTGTGTATTTATACGGTGCTGATGGTTCTTTTGCTGAACGGCTTCGATATTACCCTGACGCTTCCCGGTATCGCAGGTATCATCCTTTCTATCGGTATGGCGGTGGATGCGAATGTTATCATTTTTGCACGTATCCGTGAAGAGATAGGTACGGGGAAAACAGTAAAATCTGCGATGAAGATAGGATTCCAGAAAGCATTGTCCGCTATCATAGACGGTAATGTAACCACCCTTATTGCTGCTGCAGTTCTGTACTTTATGGGAACCGGAACGGTCAAGGGCTTTGCACAGACGCTGGCACTGGGTATCGCGGTATCCATGTTTACGGCGCTGTTTGTGACGAGACTGCTCTTAAACGCTTTTTATGCGGCAGGCTTAAAGGATGAAAAGTTCTACGGCCGTACAAAAGAGCATAAGAACATCGATTTCCTCGGCAAAAAGGCGATTTTCTTCGTGCTTTCCAGCGCGGTGATCATCGGAGGTTTTGTGGCGATGGGAATCCATTCCTCCAAGTCGGGTAATGCGCTTAACTACAGCCTTGAATTCAAGGGCGGTACATCCACAAATGTTACTTTTAATGAGGATATGAGCATTGAGGAGCTGGATGAGAAGGTTGTTCCCAAGATTGAGGAGATCAGCAAAGATGCCAATGTCCAGACACAGAAGGTGCAGGGAACAAATCAGGTTATCTTTAAGACAGTGACAATGGAAGTGGATCAGAGAGAAGAACTGAGCAACTGGCTGGAAGAAGAATTTGATGTCAATCCGGATACTATCATGACAGAGACGATCAGTTCTACAGTAAGCTCCGAGATGCGTACAGGCGCTGTCGTTGCGGTAATCGTTTCTTCTATCTGCATGCTCATCTATGTTGCACTGCGGTTTAAAGATGTGCGCTTCGGCGCGAGCAGCGTGCTGGCGCTTTTGCATGACGTGCTCGTCGTGCTGGCGTTTTATGCGATCGCAAGGGTATCCGTGGGCAATACGTTTATCGCTTGTATGCTGACGATCGTGGGTTATTCCATCAATGCGACTATCGTTATTTTCGACCGTGTCCGTGAGAATCTGAAGGCAGGCGGAAGCAGGGCGGAGCTGAAGGAAGTTGTAAACAGCAGTATCAGCCAGACATTGTCCAGAAGTATCTTCACTTCTCTGACGACGTTTGTGATGGTCGCAGTGCTTTATGTGCTGGGAGTTTCCAGCGTGAAGGAATTTGCGCTGCCGCTGATGGTCGGCATCGCATGCGGAACATATTCTTCTGTCTGTCTGGCGGGCGCATTCTGGTATCTGCTCCGCACAAGGATAGCGAAGAAAGAGAAAAAGGAAACAAACTGATGGCAAAATGGTTTGTGGCGGCCAAAAAAGCTGACTTTTACGGCATCGGGCAGAGATTTCATATCAGCCCGGTGCTGGCGCGCATCATACGCAACCGGGATATCGAAGGCGAAGAGCAGATAGAAAAATATCTGTACGGCTCGATAGACCGGATGTATGATGCAGAGCTGTTAAAAGGAAGCGGCATGGCCGCTCTTTTATTAGAACAAAAGATAAGAGAAAAAAAGCCTGTCCGCGTGATAGGGGACTATGATGCGGATGGGATATGCTCCGCGTATATTTTAAAAAGAGGGCTGCAGGCGTGCGGAGCGGTCGTGGATACGGCGATACCGCATCGTATCAAGGATGGCTACGGCTTGAACGAGCATCTGGTAGAGGAGGCGCACAGGGACGGCATCGACACGATAGTGACGTGCGATAACGGCATTGCCGCATCGGAGCAGATAGCCCTGGCAAAGGAGTACGGGATGACGGTCATCGTGACAGACCATCATGAAATCCCTTATGAAGAGGAGACGGATACCGGAAGCGGTGAAGCGAGGCGGCGTTATATCCTTCCGCCTGCGGATGTAGTCATCGACCCGAAGCAGGAGGGGGATTTGTATCCGTTTCGTGAAATCTGTGGCGCGATGGTGGCATTCAAGCTGATGCAGCTTTTGTTTGTAAAAATGGGGCTGCCGGGGCTTACATTGCCCGATAGAGCTTCGGCACAGCCGGGAAGCGCAGTTAAACAGCGAAGCGTGCTGGATGAACTGATGGAATTTGCAGCGTTTGCCACTATCTGCGATGTGATGCCCCTTAGGGATGAAAACCGGCTCATCGTAAAGCATGGCCTGATGCTGATGAAAAATACGCAGAACGTCGGGCTTCGCGCGCTGATGGAGGTCAATCAGATATGCCCGTGGATAGATGGAAAGCTGAGCGCATTCCATATCGGGTTTGTGCTGGGGCCGTGCCTGAATGCGTCAGGGCGTTTGGACAGCGCAAAGCAGGCGCTGGAGCTTCTGGAAAGCAGGACAAGGGAGAATGCGGTGGCACAGGCGGCATTTTTAAAACAGTTAAACGACAGCCGTAAGGAGCTGACGGAGAAATATGTGGAAGAAGCCGTGGAGATGATAGAAAACGGACCGTTAAAAAACGACAGAGTGCTGGTCGTTTTCCTGCCGGACTGCCATGAGAGCATCGCCGGTATCATCGCGGGACGTATCAGGGAGCGGTATTATAAACCTGTTTTTGTGCTGACGAGGGGCGAAGAAGGCGTAAAAGGAAGCGCACGTTCGATAGAGAGCTATCATATTTATGAAGAAATGACAAAATGCCGTCACTTTTTTACAAAATATGGCGGACACAAGATGGCGGCGGGGCTGTCGATGAGAGAAGAGGATGTGGAGGCTTTCCGAAAAGAGATAAATGCGCTCTGCACATTGACAGACGACGACCTGCAGGAGAGGGTGCATATCGACGTGCCCCTTCCGGTGTCGAGGGTGAGCTTTGATTTTGTGGAGGAGCTGGAGCTTTTGGAGCCGTTCGGCACGGGAAATGAAAAACCGGTGTTTGCGCAGAAGGACCTTTTGTTCCTGTCGGCGAGAGTCCTTGGAAAAGCCGGAAATGTCATCAAATTTACGGTGCAGGACGATGAACAGAAGCGTTGGGAAATGATGCTTTTTCACGGAAAAGAAGAATTTGAGCGCTATGCGTCGGAAAAATACGGGCAGGCTGCTCTGGATGCCCTTTATGAAGGGAAGAGCAGAGGGCTTGTATTTGATGCGGTCTACTATCCGGGAGTGAATACGTGGCAGGGGAATACAAGATTGCAGCTCGTTCTGCAAAAATACCGCTAAAAAAGGGGAAAACCTCATTTTATTGATACTTTAAAAGTTTTTATAGTGTTTTTATAAATTGTACATATTTTGCACACATTTTCTTTGTAAAATATATCCCAGATAGTTGAACAACTCACTATCTCCCCCCTCATAAGAAAGTGAAGGCTCTGCATCAATGGTGCAGAGCTTTTCACTTTCTTTTTTTTATGTTATGATACCTTCAGTAGATACAGGAAAGTTTCCTTGTCTATCGAAGGAATCATAAAGAAATGTGAGGATTTGAAAAAGGTTGGAAGATAAGAAAAAAAAGTCGGGCATGTTTTGGGCGGCAGGAAAAGTAATGCTCTTTGGATTGCTGGCGGCGTTTATGGCAGAAGTGACTCTTTGTCAGCTTTCGTTCTGGACATCTGCCGGTAAGGAAGGAGAAGACATCACGAAGCGGGCAGAGGTTGCAGGGCACTATTTCACGGCAGAGGACATGGAAAGTGTGCAGGGAAGCGGATTTGAAGATTTTTTTGCGGCGGCGGTGAGTGAAGAGGACGCCGGAGAAGGGGAAGTCTATATCGACAGGGAAGGCTATATCCACGTACCGGGCGGGAGTATGCTGATCGGCATCCGTGATTTTGGGCAGGAGCTTGAAAATATACGGCTGGATGTAAAGCTTCCGGAAGGATATCCGGTGCTGGCAGAGGTGTTCGTACAGGATGAAGGAAATGCATATACCTATCCTCTGGGAGAAGGAAGAGTGCTTTTGAAAGGAGTGCCGGAAAACGGGGTAATGAAGCTGCATCCTTATGGGGTGGTGAAGAATCTCTATATCCGTCTGCAGCGGGCAGATGCTGTCGGAAACGGTGCCGGGGCGTCGTTGGGAGAGCTTGTATTGTCCGTGGACAGGTTGGAGGCGAACGGACGTATCCCCTTTTTGTTCAGAACAGGCCGGATGTGTATATGGTGGGGAATATTTGTGCTTTTGTACGGGATGCGTACAAAAAGCTGCCTGCATCGTATCTACTTTACAGCGGAAACGGCTGAGGGGCGAAAAAAACGCCGAATGGCGGTAGTTTTATTTACGGGGCTGCTGTTGATAGCGGTATTTGTATTTGTGCGGATAAACCCGGCGTGTATGTCAAATCTGGCACTTCATCATTCTCAGTATCAGGAGCTGGCAGAGGCGATGGCTGGGGGGAGTTTTTGCGTGGGAGAGGCGGACCCGGCACTTTTGGAAGTGGAAAATCCATATGATACGATTTCTCTTCAGGCGGGGAAGATTCCATATCGGGCGGATTACGCCTACTATCAAGGGAGATATTATGTATATTTCGGCGTTGTTCCGGTGCTGCTTTTTTATCTTCCCTATTATCTGCTGACGGGTGGAGCACTGCCGAATTATGCTGCGGTATTTTTGTTTCTGGCAGGCTTTGCGGTCGCCTGCGCGGGTCTTGTGTATGAATTGATGAAGCGGTATTTCCCGAAGCTTCCGTTTTATCTGTGGGGTATTGGCGTATTTATGCTGACGGGAGGCTATTCGGTATTTTATCTTTTGATTCGTCCGGATCTGTACCATGTGCCGATTGCAGCGTCCTATATGTTTGCTGCTGCGGGGATATGGATGTATCTGGCAGGGCTGAACCGGAAAAAGGAGCAAAGAGGGCAGCGGCTCTTTTTGTATGCGGCGGGGTCTGTTTGCATGGCGCTGACGGCCGGCTGCCGCGCACAGTTCGTGCTGTTTGCGGCGCTTGTTCCGGTGCTCTTTTTCAAGGAGATATGCGGACTGTTCCGAAAGAAAAATGAAAAGAATTCCGGATTTGGCGCAGGAGAGCTTGCAGCGCTGGCGTTGCCGTATGTTTTTGTGGCGGCAGGGCTGATGTATTACAATGCCGTGAGGTTTGGGTCACCCTTTGATTTTGGCGCGTCCTATAGCCTGACGAGCAATGATATGACGCATCGAGGCTTTAATCTGGAACGGGTTTTATATGGACTGTGGTATTTTCTGTTTCAGCCGCCCTGGATAGCGGCAAAGTTCCCTTATCTTAACAGCGTGCTTTTGGAAAACGGATATCTTGGGAAGATGGTGACGGAGAGCAGCTTTGGCGGCGTGCTCGCGTGCAGCCTGTTTTTTGTGCCGATGCTGTTTTGGGGCAGGTATGTAAAGAGCGGCGCGATGAAAAAAGAGCTCGTATGGTTTTCGGGAGTCTGCATTGGTCTGGCTGTCCTGATAGGGGCGGTGGATGCAAACGGGGCGGGAATTCTCATCCGCTATAGCTGTGATGTTTCGTTTGGCTTGTTTCTTGCAGCGGTTCCGGTATTTTTGAGCGCAGCGGCGTATGTGCGGGAAAAGGGGGGATACAGCATATTTTTGGTGTGGCTGAAGGGAGCGGTGCTGTTTCAGGTCTGGTTTTTATTTCTGATACTGGTCAACGGGGATGGGAGTGTGAATCTGATGACGGGAAATCCGCAGCTGTATTATTCCATCCAGTCGGCGCTCCGGTGGTAGGGAGAAAAGAATGAGGGAACGAAAAGTATTTCTGACAAAAGAGCAGAGTATGTTTCTGAGAGGGATTGCGATACTGATGGTCATCGCATCTCATTATGCGGAGTGGTACGGAGACGTGCTGCAAAACGAGACGGTCCGGTACGGTCTGACGAGGCTTGGATGCTACGGTGTGGATATTTTCTTTCTGGTATCAGGCTACGGGCTCGTCAAAAGTGCCGGAAAAAGGCGCATCGGCGGGCGCTTTTTATGGAATCGGATAAAAAATACATATCTGCCGTATCTGCTGATAGTGGGACTGACCGAATGGTATGGAGGCGGCATATCCGGCGTAGAAGGCTGGTATCATTATATAACCGGATATAACTGGTGGTTTATCCGGAATATCCTGCTGTTCTATTTGTTGTTTTTTGTGGTATACAGGCTGGCGGACAGACCGTGGGTGAGAATGTTTCTGATGTTTGCGGCAACGGCTGGATATTCTGTCTGGCTGGTATCACAGGAGAGGGCGGCGTTCTGGTACATTTCAAATCTGGCCTTTGTGGCGGGAATGCTGCTGGCACAGTATGAACGGCAGCTGCTGCGCGCAGCGTCCTTCCTGTATCCGGTGCAGCTTTTTGCGCTGGCAGCGGGGATGGTATGGGCGGTCAGAACAGGGCTTGCCGCAAGAACGCAGCTGCCGGAGCTTTCCGTAAGGCTGAGAGACGGTCTGATAGCGAACGGTATATGGACTTATCTGGCAGCGCAGTCCGGCGGGATGTTTACACATGGAGGGCGGGCACTGGGATTTCTCGGCAGCTTTTCGCTGGAATTGTATCTGAGCCACATGTTTGTGTTTTATCGGGTAGTGAACCACTTTACGGAGTGGGGCAAAATCGTACAGGGAATCGTTTCCTTCGGTCTGGCGGTGCTCATATCATGGGGCATCAATCGATTATTCGCCCTTTTGTGGAAAACAGCGGATGCGGTCGGCGGGAGAAAAAGATAAGCGGAGTACAGCGTGGAAAACAGAAAAGGAGAGAAAATGATGAAGCTTGGAAAAAGGGAGCGGACACAAAAAGAAGCGGGCAGAAAGAGCGGTTCTGGAAAACGTATGAGGCTGGCGGGCATATGTGCAGCGCTGTGTCTTGGCGGAGCGATGGCGTCGGGAGTCCGTGTGCAGGCAGCGCCGGCAGGCGGGCAGGTGCAGGCTGCTTATATTCCGATGCCTGGGTTTGTGGTGGAGCAGTGGAGCGCGCCGAAGCCGATGAAGGCGGCGAAGAATGCGGCGGTCATGGCGCTGGCAGACAACGCTTCGGCGCAGCTTGGCACGGTGATGGCAGGACAGGACGTTTTTGTATGGGGACAGACGGATACGGGCTGGTATTTTACACAGATAGGGGACGCACTTGGATATGTGCGCAATGAGGTATTGAATGAAGGCCAGCCGGTTCAGCCGGTCCAGGCGGCGGGCATCGTTTTTATCGGGGATTCCCGCATGGTGACGTTAAAGGAAGCGGTGGAAAAGGAGCTGGGAGTCTGTCCGGCGGCAGTCATCGCGAAAAACGGCAGCCGTTATGAATGGTTTCATGATACGGCGATACCGCAGGTGGATAGGGTCATCGGGAACGGGAGCCGCGTTGTGGTCAATATGGGCGTTAATGATTTAAACGATGCGGATAAGTACGCACAGGACATGAATTACTGGGGCGCGGTATGGAGCGCGAGAGGGGCGCAGGTCTATTATGCTTCCGTCAACCCGGTCTGGGACAATCCGCACGGGATGACGCCTGAGCGGGTAAAACTGTTCAACGACCGCTTAAAAGGTCAGCTTATCCCGCAGATCGTATGGCTGGACAGCCACAGCTATCTGATGGGAGCGGGCGTTCATGCGTATGACGGAATCCATTATAAGGATGATACGAATCTGGTGCTGTACCAGTATTATCTGACGATGATAGGGGCTGTTTGATAGAAGAAAATAAAAAAAGATGCTGAATTTTCAAGCATCTTTTTTTAGTGGACTAGACGGGAGTCGAACCCGTGTCCAAAAGCCCATTCCCTGTCCTTCTACTATCATAGTCTGTTTATTGGCGGATGGTCTTGCTCCATCCAGTTCCCGCCTGTATCCGGGAGCAGACACCCTGATACGCTTGGTAGCTTCATCATACGCCTGCGGGAGCAAAGCTTAGCCCGCATCGTTTCTCACATAGTTGATGCCCGGGTCTTAAAGTGTGAGTGCTCTAAGTCGGACAGCTGCCATTAGGCAGCGTATGCTAAATTATCTTCAGCGTTTATATTTAGATTTGTGGTTTGACGCACCACCTGCGGATAGCTTCTCCAGCTGCAGAACCCCTGTCGAAACCTTGACTAGCCCTGATGATGGGAAAACAAATCGTTACCATCTGCTATTATGTGATATTATACGTTTAAAAAAAAGAGGTGTCAATGTCTATTTTGTGAAATGTTTCTAAAATATGCGAAATTGGGAAAAGTCGTTGCTGATATATGAAAAATCCGCTATAATGCCTTTTAGCTAATAATATCAGAAAGGTAAAATTTATGAATCAGAACAATCCAAAGACATTTATACTCCGGCTGTTTCAGGGCGCACTGATAGGTCTGGGGGCGGTGCTGCCGGGCATTTCAGGCGGTGTATTGTGTGTGATATTCGGTATCTATAAGCCTATCATGGAACTTTTGTCAGACCCGTTCCATGCGTTAAAAAAGCATCTGGGACTGTTGATACCCGTGCTCGCCGGAGGCGCGCTGGGATTTCTGGGCGTTGCAAAACTGCTCGGCTTTTTCCTGACGAGATATGAGAATCCGTCAGTCTGTCTTTTCGTGGGACTCATTGCAGGAATGATTCCATCCCTGTTTAGAGAGGCGTCGGAGAAGGGCAGGAACAAAAAGGACTATCCGGCGATGATTATCGCGTGTGCGGTGGTATTTACTGTTCTGATCGGATTAAATGTGATTTCTGTAAGTATCGAGCCGAATCTTGGCTGGAATATTTTCAGCGGTTTTTGCGTTGCAATGAGCGTTATCGCACCGGGGATGAGCTTCTCAACGCTTTTGATGCCTCTGGGATTGTATACCCCGTTTGTGGAGGCAATAGGAAATCTGGACTTCGGAGTGCTGATACCGGCGGGAATAAGTGCGCTCGCAACGATGCTGCTGCTGGCAAAGGCAATAAATACTCTGATGGATCGTTATTATTCCATTGTATTTCATGCGATTATCGGCATTGTTATTGCGGCGACCGTGATGATAATCCCGTTTGGGAGCTTTGCAGCAAGCGTGTCGGGCTGTATTCTCAATCTGGTCTGTCTGGCAGCAGGCGTCGTTATCGCGTTGATGCTGGATAGGTTCAACAGCAAATATGCGGTGAATGAATCATAAGAAAATGACAGAAAAGGATAGGCTTGAAATAAGTTTATCCTTTTTTTATATTTTATTTTCCGGTATTTTATTGCAATTTCTTGATAAATCATTAATATAGAGGATAGCCGGAATGGAGGATGCTATGAAAGAGAAATTTTTACGTTTTATGCAGGGACGTTACGGAGCGGACAAGCTGGGGCAGTTTTTGTCCGGCGTGAGTGTGGCGCTTCTGGTGATTTCTATTTTTGATGACACGAGGATTAGCTTTGCGGCGGCGCTGCTGATACTTATCTACAGTTATTTCCGTATTTTTTCCAGGAATATCCCCAAGAGATATGCGGAAAACCAGAAGTATCTTGCTGCAACGATGAAGCTGCGGCAGAGTTTTGCAAAGAAAAAGTCGGAGATGCAGCAGCGCAGGATATATCATATTTATAAATGTCCGGGCTGCGGGCAGAAAATGCGGATACCGAAAGGAAAAGGGAAAATAGAGGTGCGCTGCCCTAAGTGCAATACGATATTTGTAAAGAAGAGCTGAGGCGGATATGTTTGGATATGTGATCGTAAACAAGCAGGAGTTAAAATTTCGGGAATTTGACTGTTATCAGTCGTATTACTGCGGTCTGTGCCAGTGTCTGAAGGAGGAGTACGGGAGGAGAGGTCAGATGACCTTGAGTTATGATATGACCTTTGTTGTCATGCTCCTTTCGGCGCTGTATGAGGATGAGGTAAAGGAAGGGAGCTGCAAATGCATTGCCCACCCTTTTGAAGCGCATCCGACACGTCAGACGGTCTTTACGCGCTATGCGGCTGATATGAATATTCTCCTTTCCTATTATAAATGTCAGGATGACTGGGAAGATGAGCGGAGTGTGAAGGGGAAGGCTGCAGCGGGGCTTCTTCGCAAAAAATATGCCGAAGCCCGGAAGACGTATCCCGAAAAGGCAGAGCGCATCAGAGAGCTTTTGGAGCAGATACATGTATATGAAAAGGCAAAAGAGCGCAATATAGACCTTGCGAGTGGATGCTTCGGAGAGATAATGGGAGAAATTTTGGCTTACCGCAAGGACGAATGGGAAAAGCAGCTGCGACGGATGGGATTTTTCCTTGGAAAGTTTATTTATCTGATGGATGCATACGAAGACATGGAAAAAGACGCCAAAAGCGGTAATTATAACGTATTTCTTTTGCGGAAGGAAGAGATGACGGATGAGGCTGCCTTTGAAAAGGAAGCCTATGATATTTTAAAATTGATGATGGCGGAGTGCTCGCGTGTATTTGAGCAGCTTCCCATTATAGAAAATACGGAAATCCTCCGCAATATTTTATATTCCGGCGTATGGTGCCGATATGAGATGGTGCAGGAGAAGAGGAAACAGAACAATGCGTGACCCCTATCAGGTTCTGGGCGTATCGAGGGATGCGTCCGAAGAGGAAATAAAAAAAGCATACCGGAAGCTGAGCCGGATATATCATCCTGACGCCAATGTGAACAATCCGAATAAGGAACAGGCAGAGGAGAAATTTAAGGAGATACAGCAGGCATATCAGCAGATAATAAAAGAACGGGAACAGGGAATTTCAGGAAATGCCTATGACGGTCAGGGATATGGACAGGGAGCCTATGGCGGGTATGGCGGCTTTGATGATTTTTTCGGCGGCTTTGGTTTTGGCGGTTATGGACAGAGCAGCTATGGGCAGCGTGCTCAGGGCAGCGATGATGAGGAAGCTATTCATTTAAAGGCAGCTCTGAATTATATCAGCAGCGGTCATTATAAAGAGGCAGTGAACGTTCTGAATAATATGAAAGAACGGTCGGCACGCTGGTATTATTACAGCTCTGTTGCAAATCAGGGACTGGGAAACAATGCACAGGCATTGGAATATGCGAAAAAGGCAACAGAAATGGATCCTGATGACCAGGAATACGCAGGCTGGAGACAGCGCATGGAATCCGGCGGCAGCTGGTATGCGGGACGCCAGACGCAGTACGGCGGGATGCCGTCCCAGGGCAGCGGCGGTTTTTGCTGGAAGCTGTGTATGGCAAACCTCATATGCAACCTGTGTTGTGGCGGCGGTGGATTATGCTGCGGCGGAATGCCGTTGTTTTTCTGTTAAAAGGTCTGCGCTTTAAGTTCGGAAAGGAGTTTTGTATGCTGCAGTCGATGGTAGTTTATTCCAGCCGCACGGGCAATACGCAAAAGATAGCAACGCGGATTTTTGCGGCTATCCCGGGCGACTCAAAGGATATGCAGAGGATAGGGGAGTATCAGGGAAAAGATGCAGAGCTGTTTTTTGTGGGATTTTGGACCGATAAGGGGGACTGCTGTGAGCAGGCGGCAGAGCTCCTTCAGAGCCTGCATGGGAAACGTGTGGCTTTGTTTGGAACATGTGGCATGAGAACAGATGATGCTTATTATGACAATATCCGGGAAGCGGTAAGGAAATGGCTTCCGGAGGATAATATTTATCTCGGTACCTTTATGTGTCAGGGCAAGATGCCGATGCAGGTAAGGAACAGATATGAGGCCATGCTTTCCAATGGCGAAAATCCGGACTGGATGCGGGCGATGATGCGTAATTTTGATGAAGCAATGCTGCATCCCGACCGGGCGGACGAGCTGGCAGCGGAAAAATTTGCAAAAGAGGTCGTCCGAAAAGCTTTCGGCGAAAAAAGAAGTTGTTTCAGCGCGTGATTTTTTACGCGCTGTCACATTTTATACATATTTTTTTGGTATGCTCGATATATGAAATGGAAATCAGGGCCGTCTGCGCGGCAGAAAAGAGGAAGAGATGGATAGACCGAAGATTCTTGTGGTGGATGATGAGAGTAGGATGCGTAAGCTGGTCAGGGACTTTTTGCAGAGGGAAGATTTTGAAGTGCTGGAGGCCGGAGACGGAAGCGAGGCACTGGATATATTTTTTGAAAATCAGGACATTGCTCTGATAATTCTGGACGTGATGATGCCTAAAATGGACGGATGGCAGGTGTGCAGGGAAGTGCGCGCCTACTCCAAGGTGCCTATTATTATGCTGACCGCGCGCAGCGATGAAAAGGATGAGCTTCAGGGCTTTGAACTTGGGGTGGATGAGTATATTTCAAAACCATTTTCACCCAAAATCCTGGTAGCGAGAGTGGAAGCAATATTGCGCCGGACCGGAAGGAGCCTGCAGGACGGAGAGGTTTTGGAGGTCGGAGGTATCCGGCTGGATAAAGCGGCGCATATGGTGGAGATAGACGATAAAAGTATTGATTTAAGTTATAAAGAGTTTGAACTGCTGGCATATTTTATGGAAAATAAAGGGATTGCCCTTTCGCGCGAAAAAATATTGAATAATGTTTGGAATTATGATTATTTCGGGGATGCGAGAACGATAGACACCCATGTGAAAAAGCTTCGGAGCAAGCTGGGGGATAAGGGCGAGCTGATAAAGACGATATGGGGCATGGGCTATAAGCTGGAGGTATGAGCATGAAATATTCCATCCGCAGGCAGTTCGCAGGAATCTTCATCGGGCTGATGGCGGCGGCGATATTGTTTTGCTGGTTTTTGAACAGCACATTTCTGCAAAAATATTATATTTTCAATAAAAAGGCGGTGCTTTTGGAGCTTCATGGAGATTTGGCCGGGGCGATAGAGGAGGAGCGTATTCATACGGAGGAGTTTGAGCTTTTTCTGCAGCAGAAATGTTCCAAGCATAATCTGGCACTTGTGGTTCTGGATTCTGATTCACAGGTGGTCGAGAATTCCGGGGGCGGCGTTGATTTTTTGAAGCAGCAGCTTTTGCAGCATCTGTTTGCGCTTTCAAATGAAAAGTATGAGATTATGGACCATGGAGACGGTTTTGTTATCGCGCAGGTAAAGGATACGAGAGCGCAGATGGAATATATCGAAATCTGGGGAGTTCTGCCTGGAGGATACTTTTTTATCATCCGATCTGCGCTGGAGGGAATACGCGACAGCGTTCAGATCGCGAACCGCTTTTTGGCGATAGTCGGAATTTTTGCGTCGGTAATGAGCGGTATCCTGATATGGTATGTGTCCCGCAGAATTACAACGCCGATATTGCAGCTGGCTGATATTTCCAAAAGGATGAGCCAGCTGGATTTTACCGCCAGATATGAAGGAACAAGCCGGAATGAGATAGGGTTTTTGGGAGAAAATATCAACAGGCTCTCCGCTACGCTGGAACATACGATATCCGAACTGAAAACGGCAAATAATGAGCTTACCCGCGATATCCGTAAAAAAGAAGAGGTAGATCAGATGCGTCGGGAATTTCTGGCAAATGTTTCCCATGAATTAAAAACACCGATTGCTCTCATACAGGGATATGCGGAAGGGCTTTTGGAGGATGTGAACAGCGACCCGGAAAGCAGGAAATTTTACTGTGACGTGATCGTGGATGAAGCCGGAAAGATGAACAATATGGTGAAAAAGCTTCTGACGCTGAATCAGCTGGAATCGGGGAACAACGTCGTCTCCATGGAGCGTTTCGATATTGCGGCGCTGGTAAACAATTATCTGCAGTCGGCGGACCTTCTGGCAAAGCAAAATGACATCAGCGTCCGTATGGAAGAAATGGAGCCGGTATATGTATGGGGCGATGAGTTCAAGGTCGAGGAAGTGGTGATGAATTATTTTTCCAATGCGGTCAATCACTGCAGTGGAGATAAGGTCATCGAGGTTCGTATCCTGAAAAAAGGGCCCTGCGCGCGCATTTCGGTATTCAATACAGGAGCACCTATTCCGGAGGAATCCCTTTCACACCTGTGGGAGAAGTTTTATAAGGTGGATAAGGCGAGAACAAGGGAATATGGGGGAAGCGGAGTAGGGCTGTCTATTGTCAAGGCTATCATGGAGTCTATGAATCAGAAATATGGCGTGATCAATTATAAAAACGGTGTCGCTTTCTGGTTTGAGCTGGAGCTTGTAAAAGAGCAAATCGGGGAAGAAAAGGAAAAAACTGAAAAAAACAGTTGAAATATGCGGATTTTTAGGATACACTTGTATCGTATTGAAACCGTGATTATTTAGGAGGAAGATTTTGTATGATTTCTGCAGGTGATTTCAGAAATGGCGTTACCATTGAATTTGAGGGCAATATTTACCAGATTATTGAGTTCCAGCACGTTAAGCCCGGTAAAGGTGCAGCGTTCGTTAGAACCAAACTGAAAAATATCAAGAGCGGCGGCGTGGTGGAAAAGACTTTCCGCCCTACTGAAAAATGTCCTACCGCGCGTATCGAAAGAAGAGATATGCAGTACCTGTACAATGACGGCGACCTGTATACTTTCATGGATACAGAGACTTATGACCAGATTTCCCTGAATCAGGAGTCCATCGGTGATGCGTTAAAGTTCGTTAAGGAGAATGAGACCTGCAAGATCTGTTCCCATAACGGCAGCGTATTCGCAGTGGAGCCCCCTCTGTTCGTTGAACTGGCTATCACAGAGACAGAGCCCGGCTTTAAGGGCGATACCGCTACAGGTGCAAGCAAGCCCGCTACAGTAGAGACAGGCGCGCTGGTATACGTTCCTTTATTCGTAGAAGAAGGCGACGTTATCAAAATAGACACAAGAACAGGCGAGTACCTGTCCAGAGTATAAATTTCATCTGTTTTGGCAACACACGGCATAGTCGTTTTGGCTATGCCGTTTTTTATATGTCAGAAAAGTTTTTTCGCGGAAAGCAGAGATTACCTGGCGGCAATCGGGCCCGGTGCACGTCTTTTTACATACATTTTCGGCAAATCTAAAAAAAGTATGAAATTGCACTTTATGATTCGGGATAAGATAATCAAAGAAAAAAAGAGATAATAAGAGAAAAAGAGAGATAATATAAAATATACTGCTGTGGATGATGTTGCAAGTTTGCAGCTGGGAACATAATATACATATAGTGTTTAGCACTCAAGATAAATGAGTGCTAACAGCACATACGAAAGCAAACCTATTTAATATAAGGAGGCAGTTATTATGAAGTTAGTACCCTTAGGTGACAGAGTTGTATTGAAGCAGTTAGTGGCAGAAGAGACAACCAAATCCGGCATCGTTCTTCCCGGCCAGAACAAGGAAAAACCTCAGCAGGCTGAAGTAGTTGCAGTTGGCCCCGGCGGAATGGTAGACGGAAAGGAAGTAAAGATGGAGGTTTCCGTTGGAAATCAGGTTATTTATTCCAAATATGCGGGAACAGATGTGAAGCTGGATGACGAGGAGTACATCATCGTAAAACAGTCCGATATTCTTGCAGTAATCGAAGGTTGATTCTTTCGATCTAAAGATTGAAATCAAGGCATCATTAAAGGAGGCTATTTATCATGGCAAAGGAAATCAAATATGGCGCAGAAGCGCGTGCAGCACTGGAAGCAGGTGTTGATAAGCTGGCAAATACTGTAAGAGTGACATTAGGACCCAAAGGCCGCAATGTGGCTCTGGACAAATCCTATGGCGCTCCGCTCATCACCAATGATGGTGTGACCATCGCAAAAGAGATAGAGCTTGAGGATGCGTTTGAAAACATGGGCGCACAGCTTGTAAAGGAAGTTGCGACAAAAACGAATGACGTGGCAGGTGATGGTACGACAACTGCGACTGTTCTGGCACAGGCAATGATTGGCGCGGGCATGAGCAATCTGGCAGCAGGCGCAAATCCGATCATCTTAAGAAAAGGTATGCAGAAGGCTACCGAGTGCGCGGTAGAGGCTATTGCAAAGATGAGCCAGAAGGTAAACGGCAAAAATCATATCGCAAGAGTTGCAGCTATCTCTGCGGCGAGCGATGAAGTGGGCCAGATGGTTGCAGATGCAATGGAAAAGGTTTCCAATGATGGAGTCATTACCATTGAAGAGAGCAAGACCATGAAGACAGAACTGGATCTGGTAGAAGGCATGCAGTTCGACAGAGGCTATATTTCCGCATACATGGCGACAGATATGGATAAGATGGAAGCGGTTCTGGATAATCCTTATATCCTCATTACAGACAAGAAGATTTCCAACATTCAGGAAATCCTGCCTCTGCTCGAGCAGATTGTACAGTCCGGTGCAAAACTTCTCATTATTGCAGAAGATGTGGAAGGCGAGGCGCTGACAACTCTTATTGTCAACAAGCTGCGCGGTACTTTCAATGTAGTTGCAGTCAAAGCTCCCGGATATGGCGACAGAAGAAAAGCAATGCTGGAGGATATCGCTATTTTGACAGGCGGTCAGGTTATCAGCTCCGAGCTTGGTCTGGAACTGAAAGAGACTACAATGGATATGCTTGGACGCGCAAAATCTGTTAAGGTTCAGAAAGAGAACACCATCATTGTGGACGGTGAAGGCGATAAGGATGCTATCCAGGCAAGAGTTGCACAGATTAAGAAGCAGATTGAGGAGACGACATCTGAGTTTGATAAAGAGAAACTGCAGGAGAGACTGGCAAAACTGGCTGGCGGCGTAGCAGTTATCCGTGTGGGTGCTGCAACCGAGACAGAAATGAAGGAAGCAAAGCTGCGTATGGAGGATGCTCTGGCAGCTACCCGTGCAGCAGTGGAAGAAGGCATTATCGCAGGCGGTGGTTCTGCATATATCCATGCGGCAAAAGATGTTGAAGCGCTGGCAGATGCTCTGGAAGGTGATGAGAGAACCGGTGCGAAGATAGTACTTAAAGCTCTTGAGGCTCCGTTGTATTATATCGCTGCAAATGCAGGTCTGGAAGGCAGCGTTATCATCAACAAAGTAAAAGAGTCTGCTGTAGGAGTTGGTTTTGATGCTCTTAAGGAAGAGTATGTTGATATGATAAAGGACGGCATCCTTGATCCTGCAAAGGTAACAAGGAGCGCTCTGCAGAATGCGACAAGCGTTGCAAGCACATTGCTTACAACAGAGTCTGTTGTTGCAAATATCAAAGAAGATACCCCGGCAATGCCTGCCGGCGGTGCGGGCGGCATGGGGATGATGTAAAGCCCTGTATGGACGAGGCGGCTTTCCGTAGAAAGAAGATTCTGCGGAAAGCCGTTTTTTGTTTGATGGAAAAGCTGTCTTTCTGTTGAGGAAAAAACACTATTATGCGTACTGCAGAAGAAAGGAAAATGTCGCCGGCATGATTCACTGCTGGCGCTGCATCCCGAAAAGCAGGATGCTTTGTTTTTTCACACTCGCATCCGGGGAACATATTGCTGACGTTACTTTAAGCAGTAACGATGTCCTTCATTTTGTACAAGATTTTCCGGAAAAATCACTTGTATACAATTTGTAAAATGGTATAATTTATGTTAAGGATAAGCATGTGAACAAAACGGAAACGGACATGCAGGAAGCAACAGGAAAGGAGAGAACAGGACAATGTCTTACATTGATACCATCAAAGAAAAAGCGAGAGCCGATAAGAGGACGATCGTACTGCCGGAGACTAACGATAAGAGAACTCTGATAGCGGCATCCCACATCATCGAAGAGGGGATAGCCAACATTATCATGGTAGGTAACGAAGAAAAGATAATGGACGGTGCAGGATGGCTGGAAGTGGATTTGAGCGGCGTAAAGGTCGTGGATCCAAACAACTGCGATAAGCTGGATGAATATGTGGAGCTCTTATACGAGACGAGAAAACATAAGGGGATGACAAAGGAGAAAGCAAAACAGATACTTCTTTCCGATAATCTGACCTTTGGCGTTATCATGGTAAAGGCAAACGATGCGGACGGTATGGTGGCGGGTGCATGCCATGCGACAGCCGATACGCTCCGTCCTGCGCTGCAGATATTAAAGACCGCTCCCGGCGTGAAGCTGGTATCCGGTTTCTTTATTCTGGACGTTCCGAATTGTGAATATGGCGAAAACGGCACATTCCTGTTTGCGGACTGCGGATTGAATCAGGATCCTACGGCGGAAGAGCTGGCAGCTATCGCGGATACGAGCGCGAAGAGCTTTAAGACGCTGGTAGGGGCAAAACCTATCATTGCGATGCTTTCCCATTCCACCAAAGGAAGCGCGAAACATCCGCTTGTTGATAAGGTTGTAAAAGCAGTTGAGATAGCTCATGAACAGTATCCCGGATTGACGCTGGATGGTGAGCTTCAGACAGACGCCGCTATCGTTCCTTCCGTTGCGAAGTCCAAGGCGCCCGGAAGCGAAGTGGCGGGCAAGGCGAACGTTCTTGTATTCCCGAATCTGGACTGCGGCAATATCGGTTACAAACTGGTGCAGCGTCTGGCAAAGGCGGAAGCTTATGGACCGATGCTTCAGGGTATCGCAAAACCGGTTAACGACCTGTCCAGAGGGTGTTCCTGGGAGGATATCGTAGGCGTTGTGGCACTTACGGCGGTACAGGCTCAGTTGATGTGAATAATGACAAAAAAATAGCATATTTTACAAAAAAATAATAAATTTTACCCAAAAACCTTTCGGATATCAGTTGTAAATCTGAAAGGTTTTTGTTAATATGATAAGGAGGGGGTCAAAATCACAAACGGGGGTGTGCAAAATGAAGGTTTTGGTCATTAACTGTGGAAGTTCTTCGTTGAAATTTCAGCTGATAGATGGGGATACAGAGGAATTGACAGCGAAAGGATTATGTGAGAGAATTGGGATTGCGGGCAGCCGGATAAGCTTTACCAAGGCTGGTTGTGAGAAGAAAAAGTGGGAAGCCCCTATGGCAGACCATAAGGATGCGGTCGCCCTGATGCTCAGGACACTGACAGACCCTGAGATAGGTGCGCTCAAGGATCTTTCTGAGATAGGCGCAGTCGGACATCGTGTAGTACATGGCGGCGAGCGGTTTTCAAAGGCAACTCTCATTACACCTGAGGTAAAAGAGGCCATTATGGAGTGCAGCGTGCTTGCACCTCTGCACAATCCGGCAAACCTGCAGGGAATAGAAGATTGTGAAAGACAGCTTCCGGGCGTACCGCAGGTAGCGGTATTTGATACGGCATTTCATCAGACGATGCCGGAGGAGGCATATTTATATGCGATACCATACCGGTATTACAAGCAGTATGGTATCAGAAGATACGGTTTCCATGGCACGAGCCATGACTATGTATCCCATCGGGCTGCGGATATGTTGGGAGTGCCCTATGATTCGGCAAAGCTCATTATCTGCCATCTGGGCAACGGCGCATCTGTTTCGGCTGTCAAGAATGGGAAATGCGTGGATACCTCTATGGGTTTGACTCCGTTGGAGGGGCTGCTTATGGGAACAAGAAGCGGCGATATCGATCCCGGTGCGGTGGAGATGATCGCAGGAAAGGATGGTAAGTCCATCCATGAAACAGTGAGGATTTTAAACAAGGAATCAGGTGTTCTGGGTTTATCTGATGGATTTTCATCGGATTTTAGGGATTTAGAGGATGCTTATCTGGCAGGAGACAATCCGGCGGCTACAAGGGCAATGAAAGCTTTTGTACTTAGGGTAGTCAAGTATATCGGCGCATATGCGGCAGAGATGGATGGAGCTGATGCGGTTTGTTTTACGGCGGGCATCGGAGAAAACAGCCCGGTCATCCGGGAGTTGATCTGTCAGTCGTTGGGCTATCTTGGCGCTGTGATAGACAGAGAGGCAAATCAGGTCAGAGGAAAGGAAAGAGACGTTTCCTCACCTTTGGCAACAACCAGAGTGCTTGTGATTCCGACAAATGAAGAGCTGGAGATCGCAAGAAATACGCTCGCAATCGTGAGGGTCTGATGCGATACCGGCCGTTATAAAAAGGACGGGATGAACAATGGCAGGGATTGGATTGGAAAATTTGGGAAGTTTGCATACGCTTGTATTCAGCAGCCTGGAGTTTCTGGTCCGATACCTGCCTCTTTTTTTGCTGCTTTTCTTTCTGACACCGTTAAAATACCGTAATTATGTGCTGTTTGCCTATAGTATTATTTTGTACGGGCTGGGTGAGCCAAAGTACGTTCTTGTGCTGTTGGGAATGTGTATGGTCAATTTTCTGTTCGGCAGATATCTGCAGCCGGAGCGGGTGTCGGAATACATGCAAGGACACAGGGAAGAACGGAAAAGAAAGCTGTGGCTGGGCGTCGGGGTTGCGTGTAACGCGGGGCTTTTATTGTATTTTAAGATTTCCAATGCGTTTGACGCAAATCTGCTTTTGCCGATGGGAATCAGCTTCTATACATTTAAAAGTATATCGTATCTGATCGATGTGTATCGGGAGGATTCGAAGGCGGAAACTTCATTTGCAAGGTTCGGTGCATATCTGTGCTGCTTTCCGCAGGTTGTGTCAGGACCTATCATGCGCTACGAGGATGCGGTGCGCGGATTGGAGCGTGGAAGGCTGTCGTATGCGCGTCTGGAGGAGGGGCTGAGGATGCTTGTGGCAGGGCTTGCGATGAAGGTGCTTTTGGCAGACCGGCTCGGGATTTTATGGAATGATATCCAGACGATAGGATTTGAGAGTATTTCAACGCCGCTTGCATGGCTTGGAGCCTTCGGATATTCGATGCAGCTTTATTTCGATTTTGCGGGATATTCCCTGATGGCGGTTGGAATCGGGGTGATGATAGGCCTTCCCCGGATAAAAAACTTTGATCAACCGTATTCAGCCCGGTCGGTGAGTGAATTTTACAGAAGATGGCATATGACGCTGGGAAGCTGGTTTCGGGATTATCTTTATATTCCGCTGGGAGGAAACAGAAAAGGCGCTGTACGGACGGGATTCAACCTGCTGTTCGTGTGGGCGGTGACGGGATTCTGGCATGGCGGCGGGCTGCATTTTGTCGTGTGGGGACTGGCGCTTGGCGTTTTGATCGTGCTCGAAAAATTTTTCCTTGGGAAATATCTGGCGAAAAGCCGGGTGCTCTCTCATTTGTATGTCCTGTTTGTGATACCGCTGACATGGGTGATATTCGCAATTCCCACGATGCGGGAAACGGGGAGCTATTTTGCGCGGCTGTTCCCGTTTTTCGGAGTCGGGGAAGCTGTTAATACGGGAGATTTCTGGAAAGAGTTTCAAGTTTTCTGGCCGGTGCTCCTGGCAGCGGGAGTATTTTGCATCCCGGCGGTCTATAAGTGGTTTGAGCACCATAGAAAGAGCAGGATTTTGACAGCAGCGCTGTTCATACTTTTCTGGGTATGCGTATATCAGATATCAAATGCGGCGAACAATCCGTTTATGTATGCGAATTTCTGATGACAGGGACAAAGTGTGAGGAAGAAAAGAGGATACAGATACGATGAAGTTATGGAAAAAATGTCCGCTCCTGGTTTTGATAGTAGTGAGCGGGCTGCTCCTTGAGATGATAGGGCTGGCAAACGGGAACGGCGTTTATGCCGATTATCGTCCTGATGGACCTGAGACGCCGGCGATGGCAGCGGTGTTTACTGCGGCAAAGGACGGAGTGTTTCCGTGGAGCAATCTGCCCGTGAAAAAAGAGAATGAAGGAGAGATCCCGGAAGATAGCGCAGAAGACGGCGGTCAGGGGATACAGCCCGGAGAGGGAGACGATCAAGAGGAAAGTGCAGATGGCGGCGAACAGAGCGGAACTGTAGTGTCCGGAAATGATGTGTCGGTATCCGGGAATGATGGCGTGAGCGATGTATCCGGGAATACGGCTGGACAGGAGCCTGCTGAAGAGGAACAGGAGACTTACAGCTTTGTGCAGGTAGATGAAAGCTATTTTGACGATGCGGCGTTTATCGGAGATTCCCGGACGCAGGGGCTTTTGGAGTATGGAGGTATTGAAGACCGGGCTGCATTTTACTGCAGGACATCTTTGACCGTGTATAACCTGTTTGAAAAGCCGAAAGCATTTATTCAGGATGGAGAGGAAAGAATTACGCTGGAGGAGGCGCTGACCCGGCATTCCTACAAGAAAATCTACCTGATGATCGGTATCAACGAGATGGGTACCGGGACGCCGGAATCATTTTTCGAGGCGTACGCACGGGCGGTCTATAAGATACGGGAGCTGCAGCCGGATGCTACTATTTTCCTGCAGAGCATCATGAGAGTAGCGGGAGATAAAAATGCCTCCGATCCTATTTTTAACAATACGAATATTAACATTCGCAATGTGATGATAGAAACGCTGGCGAACGGACGGGATATCTTTTACATTGATGTCAACGAGGCAGTGTGTGATGAAAATGGCAACCTGTACGCGGACTGGACGTTCGACCAAATCCATTTAAAGGCAAAGTATTATCAGGTATGGAAGGATTACCTTCTGCAGCACGGGATTATGAAGTGATAAACAGGAAAAATTTTTCTTGACAAATGCAGGGGTGGTCTGTATAATTTGATGAGTATGGACGAAGTCCGGTCGGATTTTGTCCTATCGTTAGGAGTATGCTATGTTAGTGAATGTGACAGATGTATTTACATCCGAAGGCAAAGTTATCAGTCGGGAGTTTCCTTTTGAACGTACGGTACTCGTACATGAGGGAACAGAGTTTCCGGTAAAGGACAGCAGCGCAGTGAGCCTGAAGCTGAGCAATACTGCACAGGGGAAAGCCCTTGCAGAGGCGTCGGTGAAGCTGGTTGTGTCTATTCCTTGTGACCGTTGCCTGAATGAAGTGGAGTATCCGATGGAACTGAATATCAGCAGAGAGGTGTGCGCCCCTGACCGGGCAGACGCTGAATCGCTGGAGGAACAGGATGCTTTTATGGAAGGTTACTCGCTGAATATAGATAGTCTGATCGATAATGAGATTACGACAAGCTGGCCTATGAAGGTGTTGTGCAGACCAGACTGCAAGGGACTGTGTCCTGTCTGCGGGAAGGATTTGAACACGGGAGCGTGCGGATGTGATACGTTTGTTCCCGATCCGAGGATGGCGGCAATTATGGATGTCTTTAACGCGAATAAGGAGGTGTAACGATGTCTATCTGTCCTAAGAATAAGTCTTCCAAGTCCAGAAGAGATAAGAGACGGGCGAATTGGAAAATGAGCGCACCCACTCTGGTGAAGTGCAGCAAATGTGGCGCACTGATGATGCCTCATAGAGTCTGCAAGGCATGTGGTTCTTACAACAAGCGCGAAATCGTTAAGGTTGAAGCGTAAATAATGCAAACCGAACTGGCTTCCGGGTTTTCCGGGGGCCTTTTTTCTTATGCAACAGTTTGACTTTTTTGTCTGATTTTAGTATAGTAAAAGATAATGTATTACAGTGTCCCTGCCCGTAAAAGACGGGGCAAAAGAGAGGAAAGGTTGGAAGCAAAATGGCTGATTTGGTTAGAGTTGCCGTGGATGCCATGGGCGGCGACAACGCTCCGGCAGAGGTGGTAAAAGGAGCAGTTGAGGCAGCTTGTGCAAGCGACCGCGTAAAGGTCTGTCTTGTTGGAAGAGAAGAAGATGTTAAGAAGGAACTGTCCGCATATTCTTATCCGGCAGAGAGAGTAGAGATTGTACATGCTTCAGAGGTGATAGAAACTGGTGAACCTCCCGTTATTGCAATCAGGGGGAAGAAGGATTCTTCCATCGTAAAGGGATTGAATCTCGTAAAAGCGGGAGAATGCGATGCATTCGTATCTGCGGGTTCTACAGGAGCGGTTTTGGTCGGAGGACAGGTTTTGGTAGGAAGGGCAAAAGGAGTGGAACGTCCGCCGCTTGCCCCGCTGATACCGACGCAGAAAGGATGTTCATTGCTGATAGACTGCGGCGCAAATGTGGATGCACGTCCCTCTCATCTGGTGCAGTTTGCGCGGATGGGCTCTATTTATATGGAAAATGTTGTGGGAGTCAAAAATCCGAAGGTCGCTATCGTCAATATCGGCGCTGAGGAGGAAAAGGGCAATGCTCTTGTAAAAGAGACTTATCCGCTGTTGAAGGAGTGCAGGGACATCAATTTTATCGGAAGCATCGAAGCGCGTGATATCCCGGCGGGGATGGCGGATGTTATCGTGTGCGAAGCGTTTGTAGGAAACGTGATATTGAAACTGTATGAGGGCGTGGGCGGCACGCTTATCAAAATGGTAAAACAGGGGATGATGACAAGCCTTCGTTCCAAAATAGGAGCGCTCCTTGTTAAGCCCGCTTTAAAAAAGACGCTGAAGACCTTTGATTTGGAAGAGTACGGCGGTGCGCCGCTGCTGGGATTAAAGGGGCTTGTGGTAAAAACGCACGGCAGCTCTAAAGCGGTCGAAGTAAAAAATACCATACTGCAGTGTATCACCTTTAAAGAACAGAATATTATCGGAAAGATTTCTGAAAGTATTGCGAAGGCGAAGGAAGAAGGTTGACCGGTATGGAGCTGGAAAAGTTAAAGCATATCATTGCAGAGGTGTTGAGCGTAGACCCGAGAGAAGTGACGGAGGATACCTCTTTTGTGGATGATTTGTGCGCGGATTCCCTGGATGTATATCAGATAGTCATGGGGATCGAAGAGATTTTTGATATTGAGGTGGATGCCGAAGCGGCGGCACAGATATCCACAGTTGGTGAAGCTGTGGAATTGATAAAAAATACGAGAAGCGAGTGAAAAAAATGGCTGGGGAATATACGATAGATGGGTTGGAAAAAAAGATAGGCTATCGCTTTAAGGATAAGAGTCTGTTAAAACAGGCTCTTACCCACAGCTCGTATGCGAACGAGCAGCGTATCAATAAGTTAAAGGATTACGAACGGCTGGAATTTTTAGGGGATGCTGTGCTGGAGCTGATTTCCAGCGATTTTTTATTCCATGAAAATCCCCAGATGCCGGAAGGAAAGCTCACCAAGCTGCGTTCCTCCATGGTATGTGAGCCGGCACTTGCTTATTGTGCCAGAGACCTGGAATTGGGACAGTATATGCTTTTGGGAAAGGGAGAGGAAGCGACCGGCGGCCGCATGAGGGATTCTATTACCTCAGACGGTATGGAGGCAGTGATAGGCGCTCTGTATTTGGATGGGGGTTTTTCAGCGGCTCACGATTTTATCCACAGATTTGTTCTTTCCGATCTCGAAAATAAAATTCTGTTTTATGACAGCAAGACCGTGCTTCAGGAGCTTTTACAGGCTGAAGGAGGCGGAGATTTTTCCTATGTCCTGAAAGGGGAAGAAGGGCCCGACCACGACAAGGCGTTCTGGGTGGAAGCGACGCTGAACGGCGAGACGATAGGGAGCGGAAAAGGAAGAACAAAAAAAGCGGCGGAGCAGCAGGCGGCATACGAGGCTATCTTAAAGCTCAGAGGCCGTTAAGGAGCAAAAGAAGGTATGTATTTAAAAAGCATTGAAATACACGGGTTTAAATCCTTTGCCAACAAGATACTGTTTGAATTTCACAATGGAATCACCGGGATTGTCGGACCAAACGGCAGCGGAAAGAGTAACGTGGCGGATGCGGTGCGCTGGGTGCTTGGTGAACAGCGGATAAAGCAGCTGCGCGGCGCGTCTATGCAAGATGTTATTTTTTCCGGTACCGAATTGAGAAAGCCGCTGGGCTATGCATATGTGGCAATTACGCTGGATAACAGCGACCATCAGCTTTCCATCGATTATGATGAAGTGACTGTTGCGAGGCGGCTGTACCGTTCCGGTGAGAGTGAGTATCTTATCAACGGAACGCCCTGCCGCCTGAAAGATGTGAATGAGCTTTTTTACGATACAGGTATCGGTAAAGAGGGCTATTCCATTATCGGTCAGGGGCAGATAGATAAGGTTTTGAGCGGACGTCCGGAGGAGAGGCGGGAGCTGTTTGATGAGGCGGCGGGAATCGTAAAGTTCAAGCGGCGTAAGGAAGCATCAGTTAAAAAGCTGGAAGCAGAGCAGCAAAATCTGCTGCGTGTGACGGACATACTTTCAGAGCTGGAAAAACAGGTAGAGCCGTTAGAGAAGCAGGCGGAAAAGGCACGCGTTTATCTGAAATATAAAGAAGAGCTGAAAGCACTGGATGTCAATGTGTTTTTGATGGAAAGTGAGAAGACGCGCGCGCAGTTAAAAGATACCGATGAAAAATACGGCATAGCTGCGGGCGATTTGAAAGAAACCTCCCAAAAGTATGAGGGGATAAAGGAAGAGTATGACCGTATTGCCGCAAAGATAGAGGAATTGGAAAAAAGTATGGAGGAGGACCGTGCAAAACTGACGGATACGTCTGTCATGCGCGGAAAGCTCGAGGGAGAGATAGCTGTCCTTCAGGAAAAGATACGTTCTATCCATAGCAATGAGGCGCATCTTCAAAACCGCAGGGAGACACTTACCGGGGAGATAACGGCCAGAAATCTGGACAGGGAAAAGCTGCTTTCAGAGCGCGCGGGTATCGATGCACGGCTTTTTGAGCTGTCCTCGAAACGGGACAGAGCCGCAGCTGATCTGAAAGGGGTTCAGGAACATATAGCAGAGCTGATCGCTTCGATTGAGGCGGGGAAAAACGCTATTATTTCCAACCTGAACGAACGGGCACAGATAAAGACGAGGATAGGGCGTCAGGATACGATGCTGGAACAGGCGCAGATAAGGCGGGCAGAATTGAATTCCCGGCTGCTGCGCGCAAAATCCGATGAAGTGCAGCAGGAAGAAAATCTGAAAGAGCTGCAGGATATTTTTTCGGCGGTCAGCAGCGAGATAGACGGACTGAATAATGCGCAGGCGCTGAAGGAAGAGGAGATTTCCGATATTCGGGAAAAGATGGCTCAGAAAGATAAGGAGCTGCGCGACCGACAGGTCTTGTATCATCAGGACAAGTCGAAGCTGGAGGCGGTCAGCAATCTGACCGAGCGCTATGAGGGATACGGCGGCTCTATTCGTCGCGTTATGGAGCAGAAAGAAAAAAATCCCGGCATTATCGGCGTAGTGGCAGATATCGTTAAGGTAGAAAAAAAATATGAGACCGCAATAGAGACGGCTCTTGGCGGCAGTATCCAGAATATCGTGACAGATAATGAGGAAACTGCTAAACGTATGATAGGCTTTTTAAAGCAGACGAAAGCGGGACGCGCAACATTCCTGCCGCTGAACAGTATTAAAAATGCGCAGGAATTCAGACAGAAGGACGCCTTAAAGGAACCCGGGGTACTGGGATTGGCGCATACGCTCGTGCATACGGATGAGGCATATTCCGATGTGGCGAGGTCGCTCCTTGGCAGGATAGTCGTGGTGGACCAGGTGGACAACGCGACAAGGCTCGCCCGTAAATACGGTTACAGCCTTCGTATCGTGACGCTGGAAGGAGAGTCCTTATCTCCGGGCGGTTCCATCAGCGGCGGCGCGTTTAAAAACAGCAGCAACCTTTTGGGGCGGCGCAGAGAAATGGATGAGCTGGAGCAAAAGGTCAAAAAGCATCTGGAAGCGATAGACCTTCTTTTAAATGAGATAGAGGAGATCAAAAAGAGCCGGAATGCGATGCGGATGGAGCTGGAGGAAATAAAGCGCACTCTGCAGGAGGCGTTCATCCGTCAGAACACGGCACGTTTAAATGTGCAGGCGGCGCAGGAAAAGCGCAGTCAGACCGAGGCGGGTTATACCGGTCTGAAAAAAGAAGAGGGAGAGATCGAGGAGCAGGTGCATCAGCTGAAACAGGAAAAGGTGGATACGCAAAAGGAACTGACAGCATCTGAGATTTTCGAAAAAGAGACAGAAGATAAGATAGAAGAGCTGACGAGTCTGCTGAATGAAAAGCGCAGGGAAGAATCGGCTCAGACGGCGGCGCTTAACGAAAAAGAGCTGGAGGTCGAGAAGATAAGGCAGCAGTCAGGCTTTTATCAGACGAACGAAGAGAGACTGACAGGTGAGATAGAGCGCTATGAAAAAGAGCTGGAAGAAGTAGTGCAGAGTCTGACCGACGGCGTAGAGGAAGCAGCCCGGAAAGAAGATAATATTAAAGAGCTGCAGAGAACGATAGAGGCTTCCAGAATGGCACAGAGCGATGCACAGGAAAAGCTTTCGTCCGATGTAAAGCGCCGGGAAGAGCTTGCCGGAAAACAGAAAAACTTTTTTGCAGAGAGAGAAGAGCTGTCCGCGAGGATGAGCGCGCTGGATAAGGAAGTATATCGCCTGAATGCCCAGAAGGAAAAGCTGGAAGAGTCGATGGAAAACCAGATAGATTATATGTGGAACGAGTATGAAATTACTCTGCGCGATGCGGTCTTGCTGCGGAATGAAACAATGACAGATCTTGCTGTAATGAAAAAGCAGACGGCGGAGGTAAAGGATGCCATTCGCGGACTGGGCGATGTCAATGTAAACGCCATTGAGGATTACAAAAGCCTGATGGAGAGATACACGTTTTTAAAAACCCAGCATGACGACCTGGTAGAAGCTGAAAAGACGCTGGAGCGTATCATTGTGGAGCTTGATGAAGCAATGCGGCGTCAATTTAAAGAGAAATTCAGTGAAATAGGACGGGAATTTGATAAAGTATTCAAAGAACTGTTTGGAGGGGGAAAGGGCACGCTTGAGCTGATGGAGGATGAGGACATTCTGGAGGCGGGCATCCGTATCATTGCGCAGCCTCCGGGGAAAAAGCTTCAGAATATGATGCAGCTTTCCGGTGGAGAAAAGGCGCTGACTGCCATCTCCCTGCTGTTTGCCATTCAGAACTTGAAGCCTTCGCCGTTTTGTCTGCTGGACGAGATAGAAGCGGCTCTGGATGACAGCAATGTGGGACGCTATGCGAAATATCTGCATAAGCTGACGGCGCATACCCAGTTTATCGTCATCACCCACAGAAGAGGGACGATGGAAGCGGCGGACAGGCTTTACGGTATAACGATGCAGGAAAAGGGCGTGTCTACGCTGGTCAGCGTAAATCTTATCGATAAGAATCTGACGGATTAAAAGGAGAAATTGCATGAGCGAAGGGAAAAAGGGATTTTTTGCCCGATTAAAAGAAGGGCTGACAAAGACCAGAAATAATATCGTGCGTGGGATAGATTCCATTTTTTCGGGATATTCCGCAATTGACGAAGAGTTTTATGAGGAGCTGGAAGAAACGCTCATCATGGGCGACCTGGGCGTGCGCGCCACGCAGGAGATACTGGACAGGCTGAGAGAGCAGGTAGATGAACAGGGGATCTGCGAGCCGGAGGACTGCCGTCAGATACTGATAGACAGTATCCGGGAGCAGATGCATGTGGGCGAAACGGCTTATGAATTTGAAACTCAGCAGTCCGTGGTGATGGTGATAGGCGTAAACGGCGTAGGAAAAACGACTTCTATCGGAAAGCTGGCTTCCAAATTGAAAGGTGACGGTAAAAAGGTGCTGATAGCAGCAGCGGATACGTTCCGTGCGGCGGCAGGCGACCAGCTGGCGGAATGGGCTCATCGTGCGGGCGTGGACATGATAGGCGGAGCGGAGGGCTCCGACCCGGCAAGCGTTATTTATGATGCTGTAAACGCGGCGAAGGCGCGCCATGTGGACGTGCTCCTGTGCGATACGGCGGGGCGGCTTCACAATAAGAAGAATCTGATGGAAGAATTAAGAAAGATGAACCGCATCATCGAGCGGGAATTCCCGAACGCACACAGGGAAAACCTGGTCGTGCTGGATGGAACGACCGGACAGAATGCGCTCGTACAGGCGCGGGAGTTTGCGCAGGTAACGGACCTGACGGGTATCATCCTGACGAAGATGGACGGGACGGCAAAGGGCGGCATCGCAGTGGCGATCCAGTCGGAACTGCATGTTCCGGTCAAATATATCGGCGTTGGAGAGAAAATAGAGGACCTGCAGAAATTCGACCCGGATGAATTTGTAAACGCACTGTTTGACGTGCAGAAAGAGGAGTAACGATGGAAGAAATGCTCACGCTTGAAAAATTTGAAGAGGCCTCGGAGGTCGTCAAAAGAGTAACGCTGGAAACAAAACTGATATACAGCGATTATTTCAGTGAAAGAACCGGCGCAAAGGTATATATTAAACCTGAGAATATGCAGTTTACCGGCGCTTACAAGGTGCGCGGCGCTTACTATAAAATGAGCACTCTGAGCGAAGAAGAAAGAAGCCGGGGGGTGATAGCAGCTTCGGCGGGTAACCATGCGCAGGGCGTTGCCTATGCCGCAAAATGTTATGGCGTAAAAGCGACTATCGTAATGCCGACCACGACACCTCTGATAAAAGTAAACCGCACAAAAGGATATGGTGCGGAGGTAGTTCTTTACGGAGATGTCTATGATGAGGCGTGCGCGAAGGCATATGAGCTGGCGGAAGAACACGGTTATACGTTTGTGCATCCTTTTGATGACCTGGCAGTTGCGACAGGACAGGGAACCATCGCGATGGAAATCATTAAGGAGCTGCCGCTTGTGGATTATATCCTCGTTCCCATCGGAGGAGGCGGTCTGGCAACGGGCGTTTCAACTCTTGCGAAGATGCTGAACCCCAAGATAAAGGTGATAGGTGTGGAGCCGGCCAATGCAAACTGCATGCAGGAGTCTTTGAAAAGCGGAAAAGTCACAACGCTTCCGAGCGTAAGCACTATTGCGGATGGTACTGCAGTCAAGACACCGGGCGGAAAAATATTCCCTTATATCCAGCAGAATATCGATGAGATCATTACGGTAGAGGATGCAGAGCTGGTAGTTGCCTTTCTGGATATGGTCGAAAATCATAAAATGGTCGTGGAAAATTCGGGTCTTCTTACCATCGCGGCGTTAAAGCATCTGGACCTGAAGGGAAAACGCGTCGTTTCCATTTTGAGCGGCGGAAACATGGATGTGATAACGATGTCTTCCGTAGTACAGCAGGGGCTGATACTGCGCGACCGTATCTTTACGGTTTCTGTTCTTTTGCCGGATAAGCCCGGCGAGCTGAGCAAAGTGGCAGGCGTTGTGGCAAGGGAACATGGTAATGTGATCAAGCTTTCCCATAACCAGTTTGTTTCCATTAACAGAAGTGCAGCGGTTGAACTGCGTATTACGCTGGAAACATTTGGTACGGCTCATAAGGAGGAAATCATCCGGGCGCTGGAACAGGAAGGATATCAGCCGAAAGTAGTTCAGACGAATATGTAATTGCGCTGCCGGCAGGTATGAAGGCGCCGAAGAATGACCTGTTTCACACGGCTATTTGTGCCGGAGCGTCACAAATAGCCCTGATGGCAGAAGAGAAATCGCCTTCGCGATTTCTCTTCGCCGCTGTCGCTTACGCTCCGGAATGGAGGTTAGCATGCTTGAGTTCAGATATGATACACAGCTTTTGATAGAAGGCCAAAATCTGGATGAAGATGACATCAGCGAATATTTTACAGAGCACTTTAAAGGAGATTGTCTGTTGGCAGTAGGCGATGACGAACTGATTAAAATCCATTTTCATACAAATGAGCCGTGGCAGGTGCTTGAATATTGCGCGACGCTGGGCGAGATATATGATATCGTGATTGAGGATATGGACCGACAGGCAAGAGGACTGAAAGGATAAATGAGAGGAAGAGAGCAGATGCCGGAGAAGGGTCTGCTCTTTTGCAAAAAGGGGAGCATCCTGCGAGAATCGTCGTGATAAATCTGGGGACGAACGACGTATCATGGATAAGGCGGAAACCGGAACGGGAAAAATATTTTCAGGAAAGATATGTGTATTTTCTGAAAACGGTCCGAGACAGCCATCCGAAGGCGAAACTGATATGTGTGCTGGGTGCGATAGATGACAGCCTCTGTAGTGCGATGGAAAGAGCGGTCGAACAGTACAGGGCGCAGACAGGTGACGGGGAGGTTTTTGCACTCCGTCAGGAAAAACAGGCTGTGGATGAAAAAACAGGGTCACAGGGACATCCAAACAGAGAGAGGCATGAAAAAATGGCGGAGCAGCTGACAGCGTTTATAAAGGAGTTGGGATAAATATTTTTTTGGTGTCAAGAAAAAATACTTGACACCCACCCTTATATCGTGTATGATACCAAAAGTGAGGGTCAGATATGGAAAAAATCGTTGAACAGGGTTTGTTATATGACTTTTACGGAGAGCTGCTGACAGAGCACCAGCGCAGAATATACGAGGACGTGGTATTAAATGATATGTCTTTGAGTGAGATAGCGCAGGAGCAGGGAATCAGCAGGCAGGGAGTACACGATCTGGTACGCCGCTGTGACAGGGCGCTTCAGGGTTATGAAGAAAGACTTCATTTGATAGAACGCTTTTTAAAGGTCAAAGAGACGGTGGGACAGATTGAGAAAATCAGCTCCGAGGAACAGGTCAAAAGGCTGGCAGCACAGATTTTAGAAGAGCTGTAAAGCTGCATGGAGGATTGAAATGGCATTTGAGAGCTTAACCGATAAACTTCAGAATGTGTTCAAGAACCTGCGCAGCAAGGGACGGCTGACAGAAGCGGATGTAAAGGTTGCCTTGAAAGAGGTGAAAATGGCGCTTCTGGAAGCAGATGTGAACTTTAAGGTTGTTAAACAGTTTGTGAAGTCTGTGGAAGAACGTGCAATCGGTCAGGATGTGATGAACGGCCTGAATCCCGGTCAGATGGTCATCAAGATTGTAAATGAAGAGATGACGGCGCTGATGGGATCTGAGACAACAGAAATCGCATTCCAGCCCGGTAAGTCAATGACTGTGATTATGATGTGCGGTCTTCAGGGTGCCGGTAAAACAACGACCACGGCAAAGCTTGCGGGAAAGTTTAAATTAAAAGGCAAGAAGCCGCTTCTGGTTGCCTGTGATGTGTACCGTCCGGCTGCAATTGAACAGCTGCAGATCAACGGGGAAAAGCAGCAGGTGGAAGTGTTCTCCATGGGAACCGGTCATAAGCCTGTGGATATCGCAAAAGCAGCAATTGAGCATGCGGCGAAAAACGGTCATAATGTGGTAATTCTGGATACTGCGGGGCGCCTTCATATCGATGAGAATATGATGGCAGAGCTGCAGGAGATAAAAGCCAGCGTGGAGGTTCATCAGAGCCTGCTCGTTGTGGATGCCATGACCGGTCAGGATGCGGTAAATGTAGCAAAGGAATTTGATGAAAAGGTTGGCATTGACGGTGTGATTCTGTCCAAGATGGACGGTGATACGCGAGGCGGTGCAGCGCTTTCTATCAAGGCGGTTACAGGAAAACCGATATTATATGTCGGTATGGGAGAGAAGCTTTCAGATCTGGAACAGTTTTATCCGGACCGGATGGCAAGCCGTATTCTGGGAATGGGCGATGTGCTTTCCTTGATCGACAAAGTTCAGGCAAATCTGGATATTGATGCGGACAAGGAAAAAGAAATGGCGGCCCGTATGAAAAAGGGCAAGTTCGATTTTGAGGATTACCTTGAAAGTATGAAGCAAATGCGTAAAATGGGCGGTCTGTCCGGTCTTTTGGGAATGATGCCCGGCATGGGCGGAAAACTGGGAGACATCGAATCCATGGTGGATGAGAAACAGCTCGCACGCATTGAGGCCGTTGTATTGAGCATGACGCCGGAAGAGAGGCGTAACCCAAAACTATTGAATCCAAGCCGTAAAAACCGCATTGCAAAAGGTGCCGGCGTGGATATCAGCATTGTAAACCGTTTCATCAAGCAGTTTGAACAGAGTCAGAAGATGATGAAACAGCTCCCGGGTATGTTGGGAGGAAAAGGCGGAAGAAAAGGTAAGTTCAGGCTTCCTTTCTGATAAATTGCGCATAAGCGCAGGGAAAACAATAATATTTATATTTTAATCCGGAGGTAATGAAAAATGGCAGTAAAGATCAGATTAAGAAGAATGGGATACAAGAAGAACCCTATCTACAGAATTATCGTAGCAGATTCCAAGTCTCCCAGAGATGGTCGTTTCATCGAGGAGATCGGAACATATGATCCTAACACAGAGCCCAGCACATTCAAGGTAAACGAAGAGCTGGCTAAGAAGTGGCTGAATAACGGCGCACAGCCCACTGAAATCGTAGGCAAGATCTTCAAGGCAGCAGGCATCGAGAAATAAATCTGTCTGTACGCCAGACGGTTACTCAGAGAAAGGTAACTGACTGCGGCAGCCTTCAGGCTGCCGTCGGACGGGGATGCTTTTGGAGGTGGATTATGAAAGATTTGGTGGAAGTGATCGCAAAAGCGCTTGTGGATCATCCGGATGAAGTGACTGTCACCGAAAAGGAAAACGGTCGGAGTCTGACAGTGGAGCTTCATGTTGCACCCTCCGATATGGGCAAGGTAATCGGCAAACAGGGGCGTATCGCAAAGGCGATCCGCACTGTGGTAAAGGCTGCGGCTATGGAAGACAATAAGAAAGTGGATGTGGATATCATCTGAACAGAGAAGACGGCGCGGCAGTAAATGCGGGCGCCGTTTTTTATACGATAGGAAAGTTCATTTCCTATCGTATAAAAAATGATTATGCGTACTCGCGCGCGGCGAAATTGTCGATGACGCGACCGCGTTCGACGCGGAGTGTGCGCCAGGGCGCACACCTATTTATTCGATAGGAACTTTCCTGATGGATAAAAGACACCCGAATAAAAACATATTTGAACGGGAGGAAGCTATGGAAGAAAGACTGCAGGTAGGCGTTATCGCATCTACTCATGGCGTGCGCGGCGAAGTGAAGGTGTTCCCCACTACGGATGACGTTCGTCGTTTTAAGAAATTGAAGGAAGTTATTTTGGATACCGGAAAGGAAACCTGTATCCTTGAAATTGAGCAGGTGAAATTTTTCAAGCAGTTTGCAATCCTGAAATTTAAAGGGATAGATACGCTTGACGAAGTGGAAAAATATCGAAAAAAAAGTCTGTATGTGACCCGTGAAAATGCAGTCCGCTTAAAGAAGGACGAGTATTTTATCGCAGATCTCATCGGGTTGAAGGTGCTTGGCGAGACGGGCGAAGAGCTGGGAGAGCTGGAAGATGTGATAGAGACGGGTGCAAATGATGTGTATCAGATTAAAATGAACGATGGCAGACAGCTGCTTTTGCCGGCGATACGTCAGTGTATTCTGGATGTGAACGTGGAAGAAGGATTCATGAAGATACACATTTTAGAAGGATTGCTGGACTGACAGATAGTCTGCCGGTGCAGCAGAATGTGAGGAGATATGCGGTTTCATATTTTAACATTATTTCCGGAAATGGTTTTGAACGGTCTTCAGACGAGCATTCTGGGACGGGCGTGCGAAAAGGGACTCATCAGCTTAAATGCGCTAAATATCCGGGATTTTACATTGGATAAGCACAATAAGGTGGATGATTATCCATACGGCGGCGGCGCGGGTATGCTTATGCAGGCGCAGCCTGTGTATGATGCGTGGAAAGCGGTCGAGGGAGAAAAAAAACGGGAAAAACCGCTGCGCGTATTGTATATGAGCCCGCAGGGGAAGCCTTTTTGTCAGGAGATGGCAAAGGAATTTGCAAAAGAAGAAGAGCTTGTATTTTTGTGCGGTCATTATGAGGGGATAGACGAAAGGGTATTGGAGGAGATCGTAACAGATCAGGTTTCTGTGGGCGATTATGTGCTGACCGGAGGTGAGCTTCCGGCAATGGTAATGATAGATGCGATTTCAAGGATGGTTCCGGGCGTATTAAAAAACGAAGAATCAGGTGTTACGGAATCGTTTCATGAAAATCTTCTGGAATATCCGCAGTATACACGTCCGGAGGTGTGGCATGAGAAGTGCGTTCCGCCGGTTCTTTTGTCGGGAGACCATGCTAAGGTAGACTTGTGGCGCAGGCAGAAAGCGGAGGAACGAACGAAGCTGTATCGTCCGGATTTATATGAAAAATATGATTTGGAAGGGCGTGCGCTGGAATATCTGAAGAGGGACAAAATCCTGCACATTGACATGATAGAGGATATCCGCAGAGGCAAGGCGCAGATGATGGCGGTGCGTGAGGACGGCGTGCTTTTGCAGGATAAGGACAGTGGAGTTTATATGATCACGGCGAGAACAAAAGATGCGGGCGAGCGTCTGCTTTCTTTGACAGAGCCGGAGAACGCGCAGTATACATGTCATCAGAAATTTGTAATGGAAAGCGTATGCGCACGTTTTTCCAAAACAAGGGTGAGCGAGTGCTGTCAGGTTGCCTATACGAGAAAAACACCGTTGGAAGAGCCGGAGGGCTTTGACATCCGGGTGTTGGACGAAAGCTTTGCCCAAATCGTGTCGGAGCATTACGGTCTTGCAGATGATGATGGATATGTGAAAGAAAGACTGGGAGCGGGAGTCGTTATCGGTGCTTTTGTGGACGGGGAGCTGGCAGGCTTTACGGGAATCCATTCGGAGGGGGCGATGGGGATGCTGGAGGTTTTTGAACCGTTCCGCAGGCGCGGCATCGCTTATGCGCTGGAAATCTGTCAGATAAACAGGGAGCTTGCAAAGGGTCATACGCCGTATGCGCAGATTTTTTCAGACAATGAGAAGTCCCTGGCGCTGCAGAAAAAAACAGGGCTCAAAATAAGCGGCGGCAGAGTGTACTGGATTTCATAAAAAATACTTGCAATACATAATAAATTATGGTATATTCTTAATGTTGCGAAAACAGGAGATGGTCCTCTGTTACGAAAGTACGTATTAAGAACATCCGGGAATCAGGAGGAAAAGCAATGAACGAAATTATCAGAGAGATCGAAGCTGCACAGTTAAAGGCTGAAGTACCTGCATTTGAGACAGGCGATACCGTTAGAGTATACGGCAAGATCAAGGAAGGCAACCGCGAAAGAATTCAGGTTTTTGAAGGCGTTGTATTAAAGAAGCAGGGCGGCAGCAACCGCGCTACTTTCACCGTAAGAAAGGCTTCTAACGGCGTAGGCGTAGAGAAGACCTGGCCTTTACACTCTCCCAACGTTGAGAAAGTAGAAGTTGTGAGAAAGGGTAAAGTAAGAAGAGCAAAACTGAACTACTTAAGAGACAGAGTAGGTAAGAGAGCTAAAGTTAAAGAGGTTGTAAAATAAAAAATGTTCACAAAAAGAGGGGCTCCGGTAATGGTAGCTCCTTTTTTGTCCAAAAGACAGGATATTTGTTGTTTCATGAAAGAGGATACTTTATGAGGAGACGACAGAGGGGACTGCAGTTTTACCGCAAAAAGAAAAAAATCAGTACGGCAGCGGTGCGTGAGTTTTTCAGCTGGGTCGTTCTCGTTGTACTGGCGGTTTTTCTGGCATTTATGGTGATATGGTCGGTAGGGCTCAGGACAAATGTGATAGGCGTGTCGATGGAACCGGGGTTGACAAACGGTCAGGGGATTTTGGTCAATCGGCTGGTATACCGCTTCTTTTCGCCAAAGGCGGGGGATGTAGTCGTTTTTTTGCCGAATGGAAATGAAAATGCCCACTATTATGTAAAACGCGTTGTGGCGGAGCCGGGACAGATCGTGCTGATAAAAGACGGAATCCTATATGTGGACGGCGAGGCGGCAGGAGATGAGAGCATGGACCTTATCACTTCGGCGGGGATTGCGGAAAATGAGATAGAGCTCGGAAAAGATGAGTATTTTGTTCTGGGAGACAACTGCAATAACAGCGAAGACAGCCGGTCCGCGAATATCGGACCTGTATCGGAAAGAACGATCGTCGGAAAGGCATGGTTTCATTTCGGAAATGCATCGGAGGGATGGGGGCTTATCAGATAAGCATCTCTCCCGGATTCATGATTATGTATAGAAGGAACGGGAAAAAATATGGTTTATCAGTGGTATCCAGGTCATATGACCAAGGCGCGCCGCGCAATGCAGGAGGACATCAAACTTATCGATTTGATTGTCGAGCTGGTAGATGCGCGCTGCCCGATGTCCAGCAGAAATCCGGACATCGATGAAATGGGAAAAAATAAGGCACGATTAATATTGTTAAACAAATCAGATCTGGCAGACCCTGCCGCAAATAAGGAATGGTGCAGCTATTTTGAGAAGCAGGGATTTTCTGTGCTGGAGATAAACGCCAGAAGCGGTGCGGGATTAAAGGCGATACAGGGCAAGGTGCAGGAGGCGTGTAAAGAAAAGATAGAACGCGACCGGAGAAGGGGGATATTGAACCGTCCCGTGCGTGCGATGGTGGCAGGAATCCCGAATGTGGGGAAATCCACATTTATCAACAGCTTTGCGGGAAAAGCCTGCGCCAAGACCGGCAACAAACCGGGCGTGACAAAAGGAAAGCAGTGGATAAGGCTGAATAAGAGCCTGGAGCTTTTGGATACACCCGGGATTTTGTGGCCGAAGTTTGAAGACCAGGCGGTTGGAGAGAGACTGGCGCTTATCGGTTCCATGAACGATGAGATATTGAATCGCGAAGAGATGTGTATGTCTTTGATAGGATTTTTGCAGGAACATTATCCTAAGGTTCTGGAAGAAAGATATCAGACCGGGCAGGAAGCATGCTCTGCGCTTTCAGTGCTGGAAGCGGTTTGTCAGAGCCGTCAGTGTCTGAAAAAGGGCGGCGATCCGGATTATGCGAGGGGAGCCGCGCTTTTGCTGGATGATTTCAGGAGCGGCAGACTCGGCAGGCTGACGCTTGAACGGCCTCAGGAAGGAAAGCAGGCATGAAACCAAAGCAGATTTTGAAAGAAGTTATCAGCACTATTTTGTATATTGCGGTCGTTCTGGCGGTGACATGGCTCATCATCACCTTTGTAGGACAGCGTACGCAGGTGAATGGAAGCTCGATGGAGCCGACTCTGAGCGATCACGATAATCTGATAGTCGATAAAATAAGCTATCGGTTCAAGGACCCTGAACGGTTTGATATCATCGTTTTTCCATTCCAGTATGAAGAGGATGTTTATTACATCAAACGTATCATCGGAATGCCGGGAGAGACCGTTTTTATCGATTTGGACGGCACTATATATATTGACGGAGAAGCGCTGCAGGAAAGCTACGGCAGAGAAGTTATGCTTTCGTCCGGACGGGCAGGAGAGCCGATAACACTGGGTGAGGATGAATACTTTGTGCTGGGCGACAATCGCAATAACAGCTCTGACAGCCGCGACCCGAGCGTAGGAAATATCCACCGCGACCGGATTGTCGGGAAGGCATGGGTGCGGATATGGCCGTTTCATAAGTTTGGCGTGTTAAGGCATCAGTAAAAGTTTGCCGGACAAAAGCGGGAGGAATGAATGGAAAAGATAGGGGAGATAAAAGACCGATTTACAAAAGGGATAGAAGCGCTGAAAACGGCGTATACCATTACGGCGGCACAGGAGGCTGCAGCCTGTCTGGAGGAGCTGGAGGCTGTCTATGAAGCGGACGAAAGGAGCGGTGTGAAGACGCTGCTCCAAAGGTCGCAGAAGCAGCGTCAGGCTGCAGAAGCGGAGCTGGAGCGCATTTATGCTTTAGAGCATTTTGAGCGGGAATACGGACAAAGCGGAGTCGCGCTCGTGTGCGGGATAGACGAAGTGGGAAGAGGACCTCTGGCAGGCCCTGTGGTGGCAGGTGCGGTCATTCTGCCTCCGGATAGTCCGGTGCTGTATCTGAATGATTCCAAGCAGCTTTCGGCCAAAAAAAGAGAAGAGCTTTATGACGTCATCATGGATAATGCGGTGGCTGTCGGACTGGGATATGCGTCTCCTGAACGTATTGATGAGATAAATATCCTGCAGGCGACCTATGAAGCGATGCGGGAAGCTATCGGCAGACTCGCGGCTCGCCCGGATGTTCTTCTGAATGACGCGGTGACGATACCTCAGGTGGACATCCGTCAGATACCTATTATCAAGGGCGATGCAAAGAGCGTGTCCATCGCGGCTGCGAGCATCGTGGCGAAGGTGACGAGGGACCGGATGATGGAGCAGTATGACGAGGTATTTCCGGGATATGGCTTTGCACAGAACAAGGGATATGGATCAGGGGAACATATCGCAGCTCTGAAAAGGCTGGGACCGACGCCGATACACAGGAGGAGCTTTATCGGGAACTTTTTATGATATCGTAAAAAGTAAGCGGAGGGAATGAAAACTAAAATGAATACGCGACAGGCAGGCAATTTCTGGGAAGGAGCTGCCGCAGCTTATCTGGAGCGGGCGGGAGTGAGGATACTTGCGCGTAATTTCAGGTGCAGCCGGGGAGAAATCGACATCATAGGGTTTCACCAGGGCTGCCTTGTTTTTTTTGAGGTGAAGTATCGGAAAGATGACCGGTTTGGTCAGGCAGTGGAAGCGGTAGACATCAGAAAACAGGAAAGGATATGCCGCAGCGCGGATTTTTTCCTGTACGGACATCGGGAGTTTGCGGATACGGGAGTGCGGTTCGATGTGATCGCAGTCTGCAAAGACCGGGTCGAGTGGATACAGAATGCGTTTGATTACAGGAGGACAGGCGGATGGAACAGGCGGTAAAAATGCTTTGTCGTAAAAAAACAGATTATCCGGGGATGAAAGTCAGCCGGATGAAGGAAATGGAATATCTGACGTTTCCGATATTTGAGGAGACAGGAACAGTGACTCATCTGGTCAGTACGAGACTGGGGGGCGTGAGCACGGGAGACTGCGCTTCGTTGAATTTCAGCTATGTGCGGGATACGGATAAGGCAGCGGTGGATGAGAATTTCCGAAGGATGGCAGAGGTGTTTGATGCGGAAATGGATGCTTTTGTCTGTTCTGACCAGACGCATACGACGAACGTGCGGCTGGTGACAGAGAAGGACCGGGGAAAAGGCGTGACAAGACAGAGGGATTACAGCGATGTCGACGGACTTGTGACGGACGTGCCGGGGCTGATATTATCGACCTTTTATGCAGACTGTGTGCCGCTTTTGTTTTTTGACCCGATACACCGGGCAATCGGCTGTTCCCATTCGGGGTGGAGAGGGACAGTAGGAGAGATGGGAAGAGTGACGGTCGAGGCGATGGAAAAGTATTTTGGAAGCCGTCCGGAGGATATTCTGGCTGCGGTGGGACCTTCCATTTGCCGGGATTGTTATGAAGTGGGAGAAGAGGTGGCAGAAGAATTTGAGAATCTGTTTTCAGGGGAAGCAGGAGAGGTTTTGACTGCAAAAGGAAACGGAAAGTATCTGCTCGATTTGTGGAAAGCAAATGAGAAGGTGCTCCTTTCTGCAGGAATCCGCAGAGAGCATCTGGCCGTGACCGATATCTGTACCTGCTGCAACTCTGAATACCTGTTTTCACATCGTGCAAGCCGGGGGAAAAGAGGAAATATCGGGGCATTTATCATGCTGAAACCGTAAGTTTATCCGCTGAAGGCAATCTTCATGAAAACTTAAGAATCTTTGAAACAGAGGCTTCATATTTTTCTGATTTAATGATATCAGGGGCAAAAGTCATGAAACACGACGTGCTTGCACGGGAGTGGTTCTATGACTTATTGACCCGCCCCAATATGAGGATAAAAGTGGAGCGTAAGCTCCGCGATATCCGAATATTGGGATGGATCGTGGGGGCGTGAAACGCGAAACAATCCATAGATATCGCCCTTGGGGGCAAAAGCCCCCAACATCATTTAATAGAAAATAACAGAAAAAGAGGGAGGTACTTATGACGAATATACTGGTATGTGATGACGACAAGGAAATTGTAGAAGCGATAGAGATATATCTTGTGCAGGAAGGTTATCATGTGATAAAGGCATATGACGGGGAGCAGGCGATACGAGCCCTGAAAGAAAATGATGTACAGCTTCTGATAATAGACGTGATGATGCCGAAACTGGACGGCATCCACGCGACGCTCAAAATCCGGGAGTACAGCAGTATCCCCATCATTATTCTTTCTGCAAAGTCGGAAGATGCGGATAAGATATTGGGGCTCAATATAGGCGCGGATGATTATGTGACGAAGCCGTTCAATCCGCTGGAGCTCGTGGCGCGGGTAAAGTCGCAGCTTCGGCGTTATACGAAGCTTGGCAATCTGAATGCGGAGAATAATTCGGTTTTCCGGGCGGGCGGCCTTGTGATAAACGATGATACAAAAGAAGTGACGGTAGACGGGGAGGCTGTGAAGCTGACGCCGATAGAGTACAATATTTTACTGCTCCTTGTTAAAAATCAGGGCAGGGTCTTTTCCATCAATCAGATTTATGAGAGTATCTGGGAAGAAGAGGCGATAGGAGCGGATAATACGGTGGCGGTCCACATCCGCCATATCCGTGAGAAGATAGAGATAAATCCGAAGGATCCCCGATATTTAAAAGTGGTATGGGGCGTGGGGTATAAGATAGAGAAGCAGGGGTGAGGAGTTTTCAGATGAAGCTGCAGGTGTTGGAAAAAAAGAAAAGAAAATTCTGGTTGGTTGTACATCGTTTTCTTGTGGCGGCGGCAGCGGTCATTCTTGTAGCGCTGTCCTGCAATTCCACGATCAGCGTGGCTATTAACGGACAGATCTATTCCCAGAGGATAAGCCTTTTTGAAAAAGGGGGAGCTTTTGAACAGTCTGCCCTTTTTAATGATATTCTGAAAGAAGAGCTGCATGGTACGGTTCGTCTGGCGGTCATCAGAAGCCAGCTGGAGACAGAGGGTTCTTACAACGGTCAGAAGAAGATAGATGTGGCAGGGTTCGCCCATCGTCAGGAGGAGGTGCCTGAAACAACGGTATCAGCGCCGTTTTATCTGGACGATCTGATAAAATGGGGAAATTACGGGTTTGTTTCGGAGAGCGTATATGGGACGGAAGAGGAACTCGATTCTTACTTTAAGTATGGTGCCAGCGCATTTTCCATACAGAGCGAGATGGCAAAAAAAGCATGGGGGAAAACTGCCCCGGAGATAGTTTCCGAGAGTATCATAGACGCGGCGAAGGAAGAGACGCTCTCCATGCGGATGATACGTGAGCTTCCGTCCAGCCGCAGCGATTATCACAAGATGGCGCAGGAGCTTGGAAAATACGTGGAGGATTCGGATATCATCGAATTAAACGTGCTCGTACCGCGCTATCTGTCTGCCGACGGGCTGGACCTTGCGGAATATGCTTCGACAGCGGAGGAATATGTGCAGCTGAGGGAGGACTTAAAGACTACGTCGAAGGAGCTGTTTTATAATTTCACGGAGTATTCCGGCAATAAAGGGGCTTATCTGGCGGATTCCTCCAATGTGCGATATTGTTTTCAGATGAATGTGGACGGGGAGCCCCGGTGCTTTACCAATCTGGAAGAAAATCTATCAGACCTGAAAATAGAAGAGATCACAGCTATGTTTGAAGAGTTCGGCAGCTATATGTATTATAATGCGGACCGGGCGGAGATGACCACGAATACGGGACTGACGGCGGATGAGATGAAAATGGAGCTGGGCTATTATCAGTATGCGTTCGGGGATAATACGCGGATATGGGTTGCAGTGGATACTTCCTATCCGGTTCAGGACGGGTTTTGGACGGCAAAGGAAGCGTATGACCGGCTGATGCCGTATTATGGTTATCTGGCGGGGGCGTGTGCGGTCCTGCTCGGGTTGTCGGTATGGATTTTTGTATTTTTGACAAAGTTTGAAGGCAGGATATTTTTACCGGCAGGAGGCTGGGATATCGCTTTAAAGCGCTGCGACCGGATACCTACGGAACCGTTTTTTGTTTTGGGAGCCGGTTCGGCGGCAGGCTTTGCAGGGCTTTGCTATCTCGCGTTTGTGTTCTGTCAGGGAACGATAGAAAATGTGATACACAGTGTCTGGCTTCCATTTGCAGCGGGGGCAGCCGCGTTCGTGGCGGACGACCTGTGCATGTTTGTATATCTGAGCTTTGTCCGCAGGGGCAAGGCGCATACGCTTTGGAAAAATTCTCTGATCCTGCGGGGGGGACGAAGGCTCAAAAGAGGAATGCTTGCATTATACGACAACAGCCATATTCTGGTGAGAGCGCTTCTGCCGTTTATATTGCTTTTAACGCTGAACCTGGTGCTGGGCGGCTGCGGTGTTGCAGGGATACTTATAGCCGCAGCTGTGGATGTGGCGGCGATACTCGTGCTGTATTCTTCCAAAAAGACACGGCAGGGAATCGTTGACACGGCAGTCCGGATCGGACGCGGCGACCTGGATATGAAAGTAGATCTAAGAAAGCTCCATGGCGAGAACAGGGAGCTGGCGGAGGCAGTCAACGGCATCGGCGACGGCATCAAGGCGGCTGTGGAGAAGAGCATGAAGGATGAGCGTTTAAAAGCCGACCTGATAACAAATGTCTCTCATGATATCAAGACACCGCTGACCTCTATCATCAATTTCGTGAGTCTGCTCAAGCGGGAGAAGATTGAAAATGAACGGGCCCGGGGGTATATAGAGGTGCTGGATGCAAAATCCCAGCGTTTAAAGCAGTTGACGGATGATCTGGTGGAGGCATCGAAGATAAGCTCCGGAAATATCTCGCTCCAGTGGGAACGGCTGGATTTCAAAGAACTGGTCAATCAGACGTGCGGAGAGTTTGCGGATAAGTTTCAGGAAAAATGTCTGGAGATGGTCGTGAGTCTGCCGGAGGGACCGGTATGTATCGAGGCAGATTCCCGGCGCCTGTGGCGGGTAGTGGAAAATCTGTTTTCCAACGCTTACAAATATGCGCTGGAGGGAACGCGGGTCTATCTGGATATCAAGCGGATTACGGAGAACGGACAGGAGTATGCGGTTTTTTCCATGAAGAATATTTCAGCCCAGGCGCTGAACATCCGGGCGGAGGAGCTGACAGAGCGTTTTATCCGGGGAGATATCTCCAGAAGTACGGAAGGGAGCGGTCTGGGGCTTTCTATCGCCCAGAATCTGACGCAGCTTCAGAAGGGGCGGTTTGATATTTATCTGGACGGCGACCTGTTCAAGGTGATGGTGACGTTCCCGACGGTCAAAGCGGCAGGGGAAGAGTGAATATGGTACCGCAGGGCGTGTTGTCCGTGACAGTGATATTTGTACGGTGCGCCTTTGCGATGTCGGCGGCGATACAAAGTCCGAGGCCGAAATGCCCCTTTTGGCTGCGGGAGCTGTCCGCCCGGTAGAAGCGTTCAAAGATAAGCGCTTTCTGGTCATCGGGAATACCGTAGCCCGTATCAGCGACGGACAGGAGGAGTTTTTTTCCGGATACGGATGCAGAGAGGGTAATTTCTCCATCCTCCGGGGTATAGCTCAAAGCATTCTGCAGTAAAATGCTCAAAAGCTGCACGAGTTTTTCAGGGTCGCAGACAGCTTTCGGGAGAGGGACATCCGGCAGGGAGAGCGTGAGCTTTCGCTGTTTCTGGAGAGCGAGCGATTCAAAATTTTCATAGAGATTTAAAAGCAGGGTTTCCATATCCGTTTCTGCGAGGCAGAGAGAAGTCCGTTTGGTCTTTTCGTCTGCCAAAAGCAGGAGCTCGGAGAGGAGACCCTGCATTCTTTTTCCCTCCCGGTCGATGCTGTCCAAGAAACGGAGCTGTTCCTGCGCCGGTGCGACACGGCAGGCTGAAGCGCAGGCGAGTATCGCGGAAAGGGGTGTCCGCAGCTCATGGGAAGCCGATGCGATAAATTCAAGCTGACGTTTCTGTGCGGTATAGGCAGGAGCGAGTATCCGTTTCGTGAAGAAAAAGGCAAAGGCGGAAAGAAGGGCTGATCCGGCGATGGCGGCGCAGAGAAAACCGAGCCTCTGCCAGGAAAGCCTTTGATGGAAGGCCGACTGGTCGGAGACAGCGACAGCGGTCACCGGGACGCCGTTTTTTAAAAAGGTCATGCACCCTGCCAGATGGGTCGCACAGGAAATGGCGGCAGGCGAGCCGTTTGTTATATCCCAGCCGGTTTCCGTGCGGACGGGCTGATAGAGCGTCGGCACAGCTTCGGATAAGACCGTTTCCTGATACCATGACAAAATCTGTTCGGAAAGCGCCTGTTCCTGCGCGGTGAGGGACAGGCGGTTGAAGATATAGGGAGAGCTTCCGTCCGTGAGGTAGATGGAAAAGGAACGGTTCTGCATTTTTTTAAGCCAGGCATGGGATATGGTCTCCTGAGATTCCAGATTGGTGAGCAGGGCGTTCATATCATTCTGGAAGGAAGTATAGGCGCCAAGCCTTTGGCTGTCCACAGAGGAGAGCCAGAAAAGGGCGGTCATCGTCCACAGGATAGCGGTAGTGATGAGACTGCAGAGGAGTGTGAGTTTTAGCCTCAGTTTATCAAGCATGGGAATCCTCCATCAAAAATCCGACTCCCCATACGTTTGTGATACGGGCGCGGCTGTTCAGGGATTTTAAGCGTCTGCGCAGAAAATGGATGTAGTTGTCCAGATTGGTCGTTTCCACGTCGCTGTCGACGCCCCAGACGCGCCGGATGACCGTTTCCCTGGGGAGCGCGTTTTGGGCGCTGCGAAGAAGCGTTTCCAGTACCTGTCCTTCCCGGCGGGACAGGACAGCTTCTCCGGCAGGGCCGGTCAGACGCAGGGTTTCCGGTTCATAGGAAATGTCCGCAAAGGAGAGGCGGTCTGCCGCAGCTTCGGCATGTCCCCGTCGGGTCACGGTGCGGATGCGCGCTTCCAGCTCCTCCATTTCAAAAGGCTTTACAAGATAATCGTCCGCGCCGCTGTCCAGCCCGGAAAGCTTGTCTGTCAATGTGCCGAGGGCGGTAACGAGGATGACGGGCGTGAAATTTCTGCATGTTCGAAGCTGCTTTAAAAGCGTCAGCCCGTCTGTATGGGGCAGCATACGGTCTAATAAGATACAGTCAAAAGAACCTTCTTTTATATACCAGGCGGCTTCTTCGCCGTCTTCACAGCAATCTACCTCGTATCCGCGCGCACGCAGCCAGTAGGCGGTAGCGGCGCATAGGGCGCGGTCGTCTTCTGCAAGTAAAATACGCATGGCGTGTCTCCTTTGGGTGGTTTCTTTTATAAGAACAGTATAGCAGAAAAGTCTGTAAAAAGATTTTAAAAATAAAATCGTATTTTAAAGATTTTTTAGAAAATCTTCTGTTATCATGACCTCACAGCAAAGCGCAGTCATCCTGCGCGGCATTGGAAAGGAGCTTAAAATAAATGAAGATACGGAAAAACAAGTGGCTCTGCCTGCTTCTTAGCGCAGCGCTTTTTGCAGGAGGCTGCGGCATAAGCGGGCAGGAGATACCGGGAACAGCAGGAGGCAGACAGAACGCCGGAAAAAAAGAAGAAAGTGCATACAGAGAACTGGGGCGATATGTGGAAGAGCTTTCGGAAATCGAAGCAGAGTTAAATCGCTGTAGCAGCTTTACGCGCCTTACGGATGGGCGGCTTGCGGTATTTTCTTATGAGTCGGGACCGTTCGTGTCATCGGATGAAGGAAAGACGTGGGAACCGTGGCTTGCGGAGTGGTACGAGCAGGACTATGGGATAGGATATCATGCCGCTGCAGTCGCGCCGGACGGTTCGCTGTTTGCTGTGTATACAGATTACAGGGATATATCGGAGGATACGGCGGAGGATGAGCTGGACAGACCGCTGGAATATGTTTTCGTCTCCGCTGACAGCAAAGCGCAGAAGGCGGATTTCAAGGGACTTGGCAGCTACTATATGGAAGAAAATGTGGCAACGGAATGCTGGTACGCGCCGGACGGGACGCTTTATATCGCGACGGACACAGGCACTTTATACGAAGCGGATCCGGTTTCGGGAACGCTGACAAAAATTCTGGAATCAGAGTATGCGATAGAGCAGGTAAGCTTTTCGGAAAAACGGCTGGTTGCCCTGACGGCGGGCGGCGCGCTGGTCTATGATATGGAAGAAAAAAAGCAGACGGAAAGCGATGAAGCGTTGGATACGTTTCTGCGGGAAAAGGCCGAGGCGGCGGGAAATCAGATTCATTTTACGGTAGACGCCTACAGCATTTATGCGCGGCAGGACGGGGACATTATCTATTTAATCTGTCAGGACGGTATTTACGCGCACAGCTTTGGCGGCGGTACGATGGAAAAGCTGATGGACGGAACGATGTATGCGATGGGAGACCCGGGAAACGGCATATACGGGATGCTCCTTTTGCCGGACGAGGCATTTCTTGTGCTGTATGGAAACAGGATAGGAAAGCTGACCTATGACCCTTCCCTTCCGGCAGTCCCGGAAAAAGAGCTGAAGGTGTTCAGTCTGACAAAGGACGATGTGATGCAGAAAACGGCGAGCCTGTTTATGCAGAAGTACCCGGAGGTTTATGTGAATTATGAGACGGGAATGGGACAGGAGAGCGGACAGACTGCGGAGGATGCGATACGGGCGCTGAATACGGATATCATGGCGGGAGAGGGACCGGACGTACTGCTTTTGGACGGACTTCCGCTGGAGAGCTACGAGGGAAAAGGGCTTCTGGCAGATTTGTCCGGCGTGCTGGAAACAGCAGGAGGTACGGAACCGCTCTTTGAAAATATTGCGGGAGCATTCCGGCGCGAGGACGGCAGTATATGCGCCGTGCCGGTCAGATTTGCAGTTCCGGCGCTTCTCGGGCCGGAGGAATTTGTAAAAGAAGGCGGTCTGGATATTTTGACCGATGCGGTCGAAAGATTGCGGGCAAAAAAAGAAACGGGCTCCGTCATGGGAGGCATCAGCGCGAAGGGCGTGCTGAAGCTGCTGTCGCTTTCCTCGGCTCCCGCATGGGAAGGGGAAGACGGGCGGATGGATGAAGAGGCGGTGAGGGAATTTCTGAGCGCTGCCGAAAAAATTTACAGGCTGGAAGAAGCTGGCGTGACAGAGGAGGAAAAGGAGCTGTTTGAGGAGGCGTTATTTGAAGCGCATGGAAATGGGGAAATGGACGTTACAGCGCCGGATGAAACATGGCTTATGATGGATGTGAGCGCGACCCAGATGTTTTTAGACCCGGATCGGGTCGCGCTGGGAAAGGTGAGGGACGAATGGTCCCTGCAGTCCATGGTCTCCGCACAGCGGCAGACGGAAAACAGCGCTTACGGGTTGATGCCGGGACAGGCGGACCATGTATTCCTTCCGCAGACGATAGCGGGGATATCTTCCTCGGCAAAGGAAAAGGAGCTGGCAGAACAGTTTCTGGAGATGATGCTGTCGGAGAAAGCGGCAGCGGCAACAGGATTTTCAGTCAATTGTGCGGCGCATGAGGCGAACATGTCCGTCAATGAAGGCGACGAAGAAGGAATCATAGGCGCGATAGCGATGGCTGGTGAGAGCGGGGTAATGAAGACGATGAATCTGTATGCACTGAATGAGGATGAAAAAAAGTGGCTGAAGGATACCATCCTGTCTTTGAAAACGCCTTATATCAGCGGCAGCGTGCTGGAAGAGGCGGTTTTAGAAGCCGGAGAAGCGCTGCTCGAACAGGAAACTGATATAGACGGCGCGATGGAACAGATACGCAAAAAGGTGCGGCTGGAAATGGCGGAGTGACCCTATGAAGGGAAAATGGAAACAGAGCATGGCGGCAGCAGGGTTTCTGCTGCCCAGCCTTGCAGGAGTAACAGTTTTTTACCTGCTCCCGCTCGCAGATGTGGTCCGGCGCTCATTTACGACGGCTGTGACCGAGGAGTTTACAGGATTTGACAATTACAGGACGGTGTTTCAGAATGAAGCGTTTTTGCTGGCGGCAAAAAATACGGCGAAATTTGCGCTCTGCTGCCTGCCAATCCTGATAGTCAGCGGGCTTTTGGTCGCGCTCCTGATTACGGGGAGCGCTTCCCGAAAGGGCTTCCAGACCTGCTATCTGCTGCCGATGGCGGTTCCCGCAGCGACAGTGGCGCTTGTGTGGCAGATTATTTTTGAACGTTCCGGTCTGTTAAACGGCGCATTGAGCGGTATCGCCTCGGCGCTCAGCGGAAAAAAGACGGTCGTTTCTATCGACTATATGGAAACGGACGCGGCGTTCTGGGTGCTGGTGGCAAGCTATGTATGGAAAAACCTGGGATACACGGTGACGCTCTGGGCGGCGGGGCTTTTGGGAATTCCGTATCAGCTCAAAGAAGCCGCCCGGGTGGACGGAGCCGGAAGAGGGCAGATTTTTTTCAAAATCGTGCTTCCGCAGCTAAAGCCGACGCTGTATACCATCACGGTGTTGTCATTCTTAAATTCCTTTAAGGCGTTTCGGGAGGCGTATCTGGCGGCGGGCTCCTATCCTCATGAAAGCATTTATCTGCTGCAGCATCTTTTTAACAACTGGTATGTGGACCTGGCGCTGGATAAGATGGCGGCGGCAGCAGTGGTGACGGGAGCCGTACTTTTGCTGGCAATACTCGTTTGGCAGAGGTTATGGGAGGAGAACCGGGAATGAAATTATCGTTTCGGCAGGTCAGGGCGGCGGGAACGAAGCTGTCCTGCTGTATAAAAAATGCGGCGGTGTGGACGCTGCTTTTGATATTGGGCGCAGCGGTATGCTTCCCGGTGTTTTTGCTGGTTTCCGGTTCGGTGGCGGGCGAGTATGAGATGGCGCAGCGGCTTTTGCCGATGGCAGCCGGAAAATCCCCGGAAGAGGGTAGCTTTGTGACATGGGGGCTGCTGCCGGAATTTCCGGAGTTTACAGGATTTGCGAAGCTTTTGTTTGCGACGCCGCAGTTTTTTACGCTGTTTTGGAATTCGGTCGGAATGACGGCAGCGACGCTCCTTGGAGAGCTGGCGGTGGCGGTTCCGGCGGCGTGGGCGTTTGCGGCATACAGATTTCCGATGAGGAAAGGTCTTTTTACGGTTTATATCGTCCTGATGCTCCTGCCTTTTCAGGTGCTGATGCTGCCGCAGTATCTTGTGCTCCACGGGCTTGAGCTCCTGGATACCCGCTGGGCGGTGATACTGCCGGGGATATTTGCGGCGTTTCCGGTATTTGTGATATACAGAAGCTTTTCGGAAATCCCGGAAAGCCTGCTGGAGGCGGCGCGGATGGACGGGGCTGGCGAATGGAGATGCTTATGTCAGGTGGGGCTGCCTCTTGCGCAGGCCGGCGTGGCAGCAGCGTTTGTGCTGCAGTTTCTGGAATGTTGGAACCTCATAGAGCAGCCGCTGGCTTTTTTGAAGGACCAGACGTTGTGGCCGCTGTCTTTGTATCTGCCCCGGATAGGCATCGGGCAGGCAGGCTTTGCGATGGCAGCGTCGGTGGTCGCACTGCTCCCTGCGCTGTGTGTATTCGCTTTCGGACAGGAATATCTGGAGCAGGGGATTTCAGCATCGGGCATCAAGGGATGAAAACAAAAACATAGGAGAGTTATGGAACGATGGACAGAAAGAAAAAAATCCTGACAGGGACGGCGTCGCTGTTTGCATGCCTGCTGGCGTGTACGCTGATATCCAGAAGCGTGTACGCCTATCAGCTTCCGCAGGTGACCGCTGTCACCGCCTCGAAAAAAAGTATCGGGAAAAGAATCGAGCTGTCGGGAACGGTAACGCAGGCAAAGGACCATGCCGTCAGCGTTTTGCCGGGCGTGAAAACAGAAACGGTGGAAGTATCCAGAGGGCAGAAGGTGCAAAAGGGAGAGCTTCTTTTTACGGTGGACATGGAGGATTTGGAGGAACAGATTCTGGAAAAGCGGCTTTCCATCAAAAAGCTTCAGGTGCAGATTCAGACGATTCTGGAAAACAATGAGCTGCTCAACCAAAAAAAGGTTACCGATACGAATCGTGCGCTGGAGGATTATGTGGGAACGGTATCGGAAAACGATACGATCGTCGACAGGGCGAGACAAAAAGAAGTGCAGGCCCGTCAGGATCTTTTGAAGCATTTGGAGAACGCGCCGCAGCTCACGAAGGATTCCGACCGCGAACGGGCGAAGGAGGAATATGCGCGCTGGGCAGAGGAAGGAAAAGGGCTGGAAGAAAAGGTGTTGGCTTTGCAAAAACAGCTGGAACAGGCGCAGAAAGAGGTGGAACGGCTCCAGAAGGAATATGAGGAAGCGGTAAAGTGGCAGGAGAAAACGGGAGTCTATTTTTCGGAGGAAACGGTGAGAAAGGAGGATGCTGCGTCAGGGGAAAATGAGCCGGCGGAAAATGAACCGATGGAAAGTGAACCGGCAGAAAGCGGGCCAGCGGACAATGAACTGGCGGACAGTCATGAAGGACAGACGCCGGAGCCGCAGGATATGCCGGAAACTGAGGAGCAGACGCAGCCGGAGCAGGCAGCTCCGGAAACAGAAAACGGCGCTCCTGAGGAAACAGAGACATTGCCGGGGGCAGAGCTGGAAGAGCTGAAAAAGCGGCTGGAAGCGGCACAGGCGCGGCGGGATGAGATAGAAGCAGAGCTTGCCCGTGCAAAGGCAGAGCTGGACAGGCATCAGGCAGAAGACCGTATAAAGCCGGATTTTTCGGCGGAGGATGCAGAAAGGGAAAGCTGGGAGAGCCGGAAAACAGAGCTGGAGCGCAGCGCGGAAAGCGCAGGCTGGGAGGAAGAGGACGCGGTCCGGCAAAAACAGAAAGCGTTAAAGGAGGCGCAGCGGAAGGTGGACGATGCGGTCTCGCCGGAGAACGTACAGGATACGCTTGCCCTGTACCAGTTGGAGTTGGAATATGAGCAGACCGTATTGAAACGGTATACAGAGCTTCGGAAAGCGGGGGGAAAGGTGACAGCGGAAGAGGACGGCGTTATCACAGGTGTGAGCGTTTCGGCGGGGGCTGACACCCCGGACGGGGCGGCGATGACCTATGCTTCTCTGGAGGAGGAGCTGAAATTCCGGATGAGATGTACAAAGGAGGAGAAAAAATATATCGGTCAGGGCATCCAGGGACGCCTTGTGGCAGACGGCGTCGATGAGACTCTGGAAATCGGTTATATGGAGCAGAAAGAGGACGGGAGCTGGGAAGCGGAGCTTTCTTTGCCGAAAAACAGCGCAGACATGGGACAAAGCGGGAGCTTTACGGTGGACTATCAGTCAGAAAGCTACTCCAGCTGCGTTCCGGTGGAAGCAGTTTATGAGGAAAACAACAGAAACTATATCTATGTAGTACGTCCCCAGCAGGGGATTTTGGGCGAGGAGCTGGCGGCTGAAAAAAGGTATGTGACGGTAAAGGAAGCCGGAGACAGATATGCAGCTTTGGCAGAAGGCGCGCTGGAAGAGGGGGAGCAGATAATCGTGAGCACCACGAAGGCGCTCAAGGACGGGGAAGTGATACGTTACCGTTTAAAAGAAAGAGGATGATGGAAAAATCCTTGACGGGCATGGTACAATAAGGGCATTATCATGAAGAAAGGTGTATTCCCCATGAAAAAGGATCAGGATGAGCTTCAAAAAGATATGCTGGAAACGGCGTGCCGCCTGTTGTCAGGTGACGGACTGATAGTCGTCAGCGCTTTGTACCGGAAAAGTATGACGCTGCTGCAGCTTTGCCGGTGGACAAAAGACTGTCCGGAAGAACGGATGTGTCAGACATTGGGGCAGCTGGAAAAAAGCGGTATCATATGCCGGGATGCGGAAGAAGAGGGAACAGGAGAGTTCGGGGAAAACGTTCGCTGGCGGCTGACAGAGCTGGGAGGAGAGCTGGAAGAAGTATTTACCGGACTGGAGCGGTTTGGGCGTCTATATGAAAGGCTTTTGCAGCTTGGGATTGATGTACGGGAAGAAAATGAAGGGAGATGGGTTGCAGCAGAATCTCCGGAGCAAAAGGGGCGGGCAGAGGAAAAAGAGACTGAAGCGAAAGCACTCCGGATAAAGGAAACAAAGGGAGAGTGCGAGCGGCGGCATGGCTGGGAAGAAAGCAATGGGCAGTTTTTATTCCGAAATCCTCATCAGGGATATGAGGACTGGTATTTTTACGGGAGGATATCCGGGGAAACGGCGGCAGTCTATCTGGTCACGGGTGAGGAATATGAAAAAATGCGGGAATATATGTTGTTGGGAAAAGATGCGGCCGATGCGGGGAGCAGTCTGTATCTGAAGATTGAAATGAAAGCAGCGGATATTGCGCCGCAGCAGGAAGCCTTTTATGTGCGCGCGGAGGATATGGTCATACAGGAATCTGTGCGGGAATTTTAAAAGCTGTAAAATGAGAAAGTCCGGCGGGACAGAACAATGGTCTGTTTCCGCCGGAAAGGCAGCCATACTCAGGATTTTTTGGATTTTGTCCGGGAAGCAGTCCTTATCGTGACGGCATTTCCCCGCACCATGATATTTTCCATGCTGCGCAGGAAGCTGGAAAAACGGCTGTATCCGTAATCCTTTAAATCAAAGGAAGGATACTTCTTTTTGAGATGATCGTAGATGACGGAGAGATTATCGATGGAGCCCCCGTTTTTTTCAATGAGGGCGGTGACCGCCTTCTGCATCTCAGTCATATTGTCCAGTTCACGGACGCACACATAATAAGAAGAATTTTCTTTGGAAAGCTCCAGCTTGGAGCATTTATCACGGATAAAGGTCAGAAGCTTGGTATAGCCGTAGTTGCGGACGTCGAAGTCCGTGAACTTGCTGTTTAAGCGGCTCCCTATTTCGCCCATGTAGGTCGGTTTTCCCTTATTTTCATTATCGTTGATGATAGAAATGATCGCTTCTTCGATATCGCTGATAGATGTGACAAAATCTGTTTTCGAGCTGCGCTCCGAAGCCAGCACCTCATGCAGACCGGATGAAGAAGCCGAAACACTGGCTTCATAGATGAGGTTTAAGTGAATAAATTTGTTGCAGGCTTTCGTGAGGGCGGCGGGAGTTTTGGATTCTCCCATGCCGATGACATACATGTTTGCCTCGCGCAGACGCATGGCAAGACGGGTAAAATCGCTGTCGCTGGTGACGAGGCAGAAGCCGTTGACATTGCCGGAATACAGGATATCCATGGCGTCGATGACCATCGTCATGTCGGAAGAATTTTTCCCGGAAGTATAGTCAAATTGCTGGATAGGTGTGATGGAATTGTCCAGCAGGATATTTTCGTTCCAGCCGTTATTTTTGCTCCAGTTGCCGTAAATGCGGCGGTATGTTGCAAAGCCGTAGGTCTCTATTTCATTAAAAATGATGGAAGCATAGCGGGAGCTGACGTTTTCGGAATCGATCAGCACTGCTATCTGCATTTTCGGTTCGGTAGTCTCCATAATGTATTTATCTCCATTTCATTCAGAATTCTGTTTTCATTTTTTGGAATATCTTAGTTTTCAGTATACCCTCTTTGGAAAAAAATTGCAAAAGGAAAAAGTTTTATGCCGGGAGATGATTTTTTCCTCAGAATATCCATATATTCCATAAAAACACGACTTTATGAAAAATATAATAAATAATATGTCATATATACTTGACATAGGAGGAGGCAGGAAGTACAATACAGATAATTCCCAAAGAGACAGGAGGCATATGCGGTGGGAAAAAATAAAAGGATGAAGATAGCCAGGGTGGAGAAAGATCTGTCTCAGGAACAGCTTGCGGAGCTGGTCGGCGTGAGCCGGCAGACGGTCAGCATGATAGAATCGGGAAAATTCAATCCCTCGCTTCAGCTGTGTCTGTCTATCTGTCATGCGCTGGGACGTACGCTGGATGAATTGTTCTGGGAGGAGAGGGAGTCTTGAAGAAATATTGGAAGAAGAAAATTGATGAGCGTCAGGAGGCGGATTTAAGGCGCGTGGAAAGCTATGGATACTGGATCGCATTCTGGCTGCTTTTGGCGTCTGTGCTCATGAAGAGCGTGATTTTAAGCAGACCGCGGACAGAGTGGTTTACGGAATGGCTTATTTTTATAATTCTGGCGGTCTATGGTGTTGTCGCCTTTGCCAAAATCGGCGTATGGACGGAGTTTTCTGTGAAGCCGACCCTTATTTCGAGCGCGGGGAGCAGCCTGCTGGGCAGTCTTGCATTTTCTGCCCTGTTTACGGCGGGCTCATGGCTTCAGTCCGGAAAGACGATGGAATGGGACAGGATGCTTATGCTGTTCATTTCATGGCTTATAGGATTATTTGTCGTGCTGTTTGCCACGTTTTTAGCGCTCATGTGGGTCTACAGGATAAGAGACAGGCGGATGCAGAAGAAAATGGATGAAGAACTGGAGGAAGATGATGATGAAGAACTGTAATAAAAAGCTGGCGGTTTTCTTTGCGGCAGCATTCGGGCTGCCGGTCATTCTGGGGATATTTATGGGAGTCGCTTTTTACGGCGGGAAGGATGTGAGCGCCTTTCCGCTGACATGGATGTGTCTGCCTGCATCAGGGGTGATGCTCGGCAGCCTTTTATGCCGGGATAAGGAATCGGAGAAGGCGCCTTTGCCGAAAGCGTTTTATATCACGTTTCTGGTGATGACAGCCCTGCTCGTACTCGTATGTGTTGCAGGAAGCTTTGCGCCGATAAATACGATGCTCGTAACGAATCAGGTCGTGATACTCGGTTCCCTGGTCTGTCTGATAGAGCTGGCAGTATTAAAAAGGGAACGCCGCAGGGAATGGGGACTGTCCCTGACAGTAAACTGGAAAAAGGCTCTGGCAGGAGTCGGGGCGTTTATCGTACTTTATCTGGGGCTGACAGGTCTCAGCGTTCTGGCATCGTGGGCGATGGGAGAAGATATCTCATCCTATCAGCTCAATCCGATGCTGTGGATGTGGGTCACCATGATACTGCCGCTGAACTTTGTTTTGTCGTTTACGATGTTTTTGGGGGAAGAATATGGCTGGCGTTATTATCTGCAGCCTGTTCTTCAGGAGAAGCTCGGGCTTCGCAGAGGCGTGATAGTCCTCGGCCTTTTATGGGGAATATGGCATCTTCCTATCAATTTGTTTTATTACAGCCCTGAGACGAGCCTGCAGAGTATTTTGGGACAGCTTGCAGTCTGCGTCAGCTTTGGTGTTTTCTTCGGCTGGGTATATATGCGCACGAAAAATATATGGGCGGTGACGCTGATACATTTCCTGAATAACAACCTTGGGATGGCGCTGTTTCAGGTGTCCGCCGAAGGTGTGGAATGGACATGGGGCGGGCTGCTTTTATCGGCGGCGATGTATCTGGGAATATTTCTGCCGTTTCTTCTGACGAAGGAGTATCGCGGGGAAGGGAAAGCGTAAGATATTGCTTTTTAGGATATGCTGCTATGCATTCCCGGAGGGAAGGTGTCAGTATGAATCAATATTGCGTATATCTTCTTTCCGGAAATGATGCGCTATTATCGAAATAAAGGTAATCTGACATAAAAAGCGACCGCATGAAGCTTCATACAGAGGTTTCATGCGGTCGCTCTTTTATTTTATTATCGGAATTGCCTTGATGAACAAGAGGATTCCCTGTTTTTACAGGTAATTTTCCCTTTTGTTGTATTTTTCCAAAATCGTGCGTATCTTCTCGGTAGGAGTAAGCACGTTGGTCAGGGAAACATCGTGGTTCATGAAGTCGATAATAGATGCCATGAATTTGCTCATATCCGCTTCGATATAATAGGGGCGGGAGAGCAGTTCAGGAATCTGGTAGGTTAAGTTGGTCGTGATGACTTTATCAAACCATCCCTTTTCATAAGCGTCATCAAAAGCGCTCATACCATCGGTGAACAGGCCGAAAGTAGTACAGATGAAGACGCGGCGTGCGCCCATCTCTTTTAACTGGCGGGCTGTGTCAAGCATACTGCCGCCGGAGGAGATCATGTCGTCGATGATGACGATATCCTTGCCTTCGATATTGTCGCCTAAGAATTCATGTGCAACGATAGGGTTCTTGCCATTGATGATGGTCGAATAGTCGCGGCGTTTGTAGAACATACCGATATTAACGCCGAGTACATTCGCAAAGTAGGTCGTACGGTCAAGGGCGCCTTCATCGGGGCTGATAACGATGATGTGGTCTTTGTCCACGATAAGATCAGGTACATTGTCCAAAAGGGCGCGCATGAACTGATAGGGGGGCGTAAAGTTATCGAAGCCGCACAAGGGAGCCGCATTCTGGACGCGGGGGTCGTGTGCATCGAAGGTGATGAAATTGGTAACGCCCATATCTGCAAGCTCAGTCAGTGCATAGGCACAGTCCAGGGATTCACGTCCGCTCCTTTTATGCTGTCTGCCTTCATATAAAAAGGGCATGATAACAGAAATACGTTTCGCTTTTCCTTCGACAGCAGCTATCATTCTCTTCAAATCCTGATAATGATCATCGGGGGATTTGTGGTTTGTGTAACCGTTTAAATTGTAAGTAAGGCTGTGATTGCAGACATCAACAAGGATGTACAGGTCCGTTCCACGGACGGATTCGTTCAGACAGCCTTTGCCTTCTCCGCTCCCAAAGCGCGGGCAGTAGGCATCTACCAGATAATTGTCCTCGATATAACCGCGGAACGCGGGGTCGTCATGCGAGGAATTCCGCATATTCCTGCGGAAGGACACAAGATAATTGTTAACGCTGCGTCCCAGCTTTTCTGCGGAGTCCAGTGCAATGATCTTTAAAGGACCAACGGGAAGCGCGTTTTCAAGTTCGCGTAAATTCGGCATAATTTTCTCCTCCATCTTCTACATTTATATCATTCGCACGCGATGCCGTCAAGGGGGGATGGAAATTTGTCATGACAGAGCGGATTTTTTCTGATAGAATAGAAATATCGGCAGGGGGAGCAGGAGCTTTCCCGCGGCTATTTGTGCCGGAGCGTCACAAATAACCCTTATGGCAGAAGCGGAATCCCCATTGTGATTTCTCTTCTCCCGTCATTTACGTTCCGGAATGGGGATTGACTATGAAAGAAAAAGGACATTTAATAAAAACGGTACAGCCGGGGAGCATCGCAGAAGAGATGGAGATAGAAGTGGGCGACAGGCTGCTTGCCATAAACGGTGAGGACGTTGAGGATATTTTTGATTATCAGTATATGATACAGGACGAATATGTGGAGGTGACGATATCCAAGCCTTCCGGCGAGGAATGGATTTTGGAGATAGATAAGGAATATACGGAGGATCTGGGAGTAGAGTTTGAGAATGGTCTGATGGATGATTACCGTTCCTGCACGAACAAGTGTATCTTTTGCTTTATCGACCAGATGCCGAAGGGAATGCGGGATACGCTTTATTTTAAGGATGATGATTCGCGGCTTTCTTTTCTTCAGGGTAACTATGTAACGCTGACGAATATGTCAGAGAAGGATGTGGAGCGGGTCATCAAATATCATATGTCGCCGATCAATATCTCTTTCCAGACTACAAATCCGGAGCTGCGCTGTAAGATGCTGCACAACCGTTTTGCGGGGGATGCGCTCAAAAAGGTGGACCGTTTTTTTGAGGCGGGTATTGAGATGAACGGGCAGATAGTTTTGTGCAAGGGGGTAAACGACGGGGCAGAGCTGGAGAGGAGTCTGTCGGACCTGACTAAATATCTGCCGCATCTTCGCAGCGTTTCGGTCGTTCCGGTCGGACTGTCAAAGTATCGGGAAGGGTTATATCCGCTGGAACCTTTTACAAAAGAAGATGCGGAAAAGGTACTGGATACGATCCATGCATGGCAGGAAAAGGTCTTTCCAAAATACGGGTTGCATTTTGTGCATGCCAGCGATGAGTGGTATATCCTTGCAGGCAGGGATGTGCCCGAGGAAGACAATTATGACGGATATCTGCAGCTGGAAAATGGCGTCGGCATGGTACGGCTTTTGTGGGAGGAGTTTATGGATTCGCTCCGTCAGCTGAAGGAGAACGGCGCGGTGGAGCGCTGGAACGGGCGGAAAAGAGAAATTTCAACAGTGACGGGACGTATCGTATATCCGTATATCTATCGGATGGCGAAGCTGATGGAGGAAACGTTTCCGGGACTGCGTGTGCATGTCAATGCGATCCGCAACGACTTTTTCGGGGAGCGCATCACGGTGACGGGGCTTTTGACAGGGCAGGATATTATAGCCCAGTTAAAGGATACCAGGCTGGGAGAAGAGCTGCTCCTGCCGCAAAATGTGCTCAGGAGCGGTGAGAGGGTGCTTTTGGATGATTATACGGTTGATGATATCTCTGATGCTTTACAAGTGCCGGTGAATATTGTAAAATCAAGCGGATATGATTTTACGGAAAGCCTGTTGGGAGAGTTTTAGGACAGGCAGGAAACAAAAAAGCCGCTCGTGCGGCGGAAAGAGGTAAGAATGTCAGGAAGAAAAGGCAGACCCATTGTAGCGGTGGTAGGCAGGCCAAACGTTGGAAAATCCACCCTGTTCAATGCGCTTGCAGGTGAGATGATTTCTATTGTAAAAGATACGCCGGGTATTACAAGAGACCGGATTTACGCAGATATCACGTGGCTGGATAAAAGTTTTACATTGATAGATACGGGCGGTATCGAGCCGGATTCTGGCGATATCATTTTGTCCCAGATGAGGGAGCAGGCCCAGATAGCCATCGATACGGCGGACGTTATCCTGTTTATGGTGGATGTAAAACAGGGGCTTGTGGATGCGGATTCCAAGGTGGCGGACATGCTGCGCCGTTCCCATAAACCGGTGGTGCTCGTTGTCAATAAGGTAGACAGCTTCCAGAAGTACATGGCGGATGTTTATGAGTTTTATAATCTGGGTATCGGCGATCCGTGGCCTATCTCGGCGGCCAACCGTATGGGTATCGGCGATATGCTGGATGAGGTGGTGCGGCATTTTCCGGAAGATGCGGATACGGATGAAGAGGATGACCGTCCCAGGATTGCAATCGTTGGAAAGCCGAACGTGGGCAAGTCTTCTCTTATCAACCGTCTGATAGGAGAAAACCGCGTGATAGTTTCAGATATTGCGGGAACGACGCGGGACGCGGTGGATACGGAAGTGGTCCATAACGGCAGAGAGTATATTTTTATCGACACGGCAGGACTGCGCCGTAAGAATAAGATAAAAGAAGAACTGGAGCGCTATATGATAGTGCGTACGGTCAGCGCTGTAGAACGGGCGGATGTAGTCGTGCTGGTTATTGACGCGACGGAAGGTGTGACCGAGCAGGATGCCAAGATAGCCGGAATCGCACATGAACGCGGCAAGGGTATGATAATCGCGGTGAACAAGTGGGATGCTCTGGAAAAAGACGACAAGACGATTTATCGTTTCCAGGAGAAGATACGCAACATCCTGTCCTTTATGCCGTATGCGGAGATGATATTTATTTCCGCGCTGACGGGGCAGAGGCTGCCGAAGCTGTTTGAAACGATAGACGCGGTTATTGAAAACCATGCTCTGCGTGTGGCAACGGGCGTGTTAAATGAAATCATGGCGGAGGCGGTGGCGCTGCAGCAGCCCCCTACAGACAAAGGAAAACGCCTGAGACTTTATTATATTACCCAGGTTGCGGTAAAGCCGCCCACCTTTGTTATTTTTGTCAATGACAAGGAACTGATGCATTTTTCGTATACGAGATATATCGAAAATAAGATACGGGAAGCATTTGGCTTTCGCGGGACGCCCCTGAAATTCATTATCAGGGAGAGGAAGGAGAATAACTGAGATGGAACGTCTGGCTGCTTTGGCGATCGGATATGTATTCGGTCTGTTTCAGACCGCATATATTTACGGGAGGCTGAAAGGGATCGATATTCGTCAGTACGGAAGCGGTAATGCAGGTACGACCAATACCCTGCGTGTACTCGGTACAAGGGCGGGCCTGATTGTTCTGGTGGGTGATATTCTGAAATGTATTCTGGCGATCGTGACCGTGCGGCTTCTGTTTGCGGACGGTCATACGGATACTTATTATCTGCTGGCGATGTATGCGGCTCTCGGTGCGATACTGGGGCATAACTATCCGTTTTATCTGGGATTTAAGGGCGGAAAAGGCATTGCAGCGACGGCGGGGCTGATACTGGCTATTCATCCGGCGTATATCCCGATGGGAGTACTGATATTTTTTGGTATCTTCTTTACCACGCATTATGTGTCTCTCGGGTCTTTGCTTGTATATGCAGGATTTTTGGTGCAGACAGTCGTGATGGGACAGATGGATGTATTCCGGATGCCCGCCGGTCACAGGGCAGAGATGTATGCAATCGCTGTTTTTCTGACTGTGATGGCATATTGGAAGCATCGTGAGAATATCAAGCGTCTGGCATCCGGTACGGAGCGGAAAACCTATCTTCTGAAAAAGAATAAAGAAGCGCTGGAACGGAGGTAAAAATGGCAAAAATAGGTATGATCGGAGCGGGGAGCTGGGGTATTGCGCTTACATGGCTTCTGACAAATAACGGACATCAGGTAACAGTGTGGAGCGCACTGGAGGATGAGATTAAGATGCTTTGCGAAAAACGCGAACATACATCCAAGCTTCCGGGCGTACTCCTTCCGGAGAGCGTCAGCTTTACAACAGAGCTTGAGAAAGCGGTTGTAGGTATGGAGCTGTTAGTTCTGGCAGTTCCCTCGCCGTTTGTAAGGAGCACTGCTCATCAGTTAAAGGATAGCGCAGAAGAAGGCCAGATAATCGTCAATGTAGCAAAAGGAATCGAAGAAAAGACGCTGATGACTCTTTCTGAGGTGATAGAGGAAGAAATCCCGCAGGCTCAGGTTGCGGTATTATCAGGGCCGTCCCATGCGGAGGAAGTCGGAAAAGGGGTGCCGACGACTATCGTTGCGGGAGCAAAAACAAAAAAAGCCGCAGAAAAGATTCAGAATATTTTTATGAGCCCTGTATTCAGGGTATATACAAGCCCGGACGTGTTGGGGATAGAGCTGGGAGCTGCGTTGAAAAACGTGGTGGCTCTGGCAGCCGGTATTGCGGACGGCTTAGGCTACGGTGATAATACGAAGGCGGCGCTTATTACGCGGGGCATTACGGAGATATCGCGGCTGGGAATGGCAATGGGCGGAAGAAGAGAGACTTTTTTCGGGCTGTCCGGAATCGGCGATCTGATCGTTACCTGTGCCAGTATGCATTCCAGAAACCGGCGGGCAGGTATTCTGATAGGTCAGGGACATACGATGGAAGAGGCAATGGAAGAAGTAAAGATGGTCGTAGAGGGCGTCTATTCTGCCAGGGCTGCAGTTGGACTGGCGGAGAAATATCATGTTTCCCTGCCTATCATTGAACAGGTCAATCAGGTGCTCTTTTACGGAAAACCGGCTGCGGACGCAGTAGGGGAGCTGATGCTGCGCGATAAGAAGATAGAGATAACTGATACGGAGTGGGAGCAGTAAAAGGCTGTGGCAGGCTGTCAGGCTGCTGCAGAAGGAGGGGCTTATGAAAATCAGGTGCAGCCGGTGCGGAAAGCGCTTTGATGCGGACGTTTACAGCGGTCTGTGTCCGAAGTGCGGCGCTTACAACGGCAAACATATGGCGGGGTATGAAGAGGCGGTAAACGAAAGGGAGAAGACGGAAAAAACGTGGCGGCAGGAGCAGCAGAAGGCGGAACAGGCTGTTTCGGAAAGCCGCAGCAGGACGGATGTCCCGGAGAAGCCAAAGGCTGCAAAGCAAACGGCGATAAAACAAAAAGCGGGCGCGGAGGGAGCATGGAAAATGCTTGCGGCAGCCCTGCTCATCCCTGTTGCAGCAGCCCTCGTGTTCCAGATATGGAAGAACATCTATTTTCAGGAGAGGATATCTGCGGCGGAAAATATTGTCCGGGAATCAGGGGATGCAGAGGTAACCGTGATAGAAGGCGGAAATCTGGAATCCCCGATTTATACGGCGGTGCTCGGGATGGAGCAGTTTTCGTCGGATGAGGTGCCGGAGGGATGGCATCTGGAAGGAATCTGTATAGCGTCTTCCAGCAACGGGTATAATTCCAGGGAGCAGATCAATGACCTGCAGCTGGGCTATGAGGTCGGAGATGAAGTCTTTTATCAGAAGACTGTCAGCCGGTACGATTTAGAGTATATGATAGACGACTGGGGAATAGATGCGAATGAGATTTTGAGCGAATTCGATTTTAATTATGGAGAATCGCTCGGATATCTGATATTTATGGTCAGAGACGGCGCAGAGAACAGAGAGCTGATACTGGAGCTGGACGACGGCATATCCGGCAGTGTGAGTCGTCAGGTCAGCATTGCACTGGATGATGTGGAGTGGTTTGTGCCGGAGAGCGGGGTGGAGGAATGAAGGACGGAACTGTAAAAAAAATCGTCTGTGGAATCGTTCTGGGTATATCGATCCTGTTTACGCTGGTCGGATTTTCTGCAAATGTGACGGAGCAGAAGCGCTTTACAGGTTACAGCGTAAGCCCGTTGGTCGCGAAAGCTTCAAAAGCAGAACTGCTTTCTGACGAGAGGAAGAAAGAGTTTGAAGGACTTGATTATGAGTCAGAGGATATGAAGATATATGAGGTACATATCGAATATGAAAATATATCTGATTATACATGGAATAATATCAATCTGACAGCAGGGTCGGGTAATGGCGGTTATGTAAAGATGATTCGGCGGAAGGAGAAACAGAGACTTGCCGATGCAGAGCGGGAAGGACAGGTTATTCCGGCAGGGAAAACAGGTACGGTTGTATGTTATCTGGCGGCAGAGCCCGATACTTCCCGGGTAATGATAGAAGAGTATGGGGAGCTTCTGGATGAAGAAAATAACCGTGTGATGGTAAATCTGCCGTTTGAAACCGGTGATACAGCGGTCTGGACAGCAGAATAAAAAGATGTGTGTACAGATTGAGCGATTCAGCCCGGCTGGAGAGGGTTTCTTTCCAGACCGGGCTGTTCTGCATACATTTTTGGATTCAGCGGATTGCTTCCACGATAGCGCGAGTCGTTTTCGGTTTGTTCATGGAGTAAATATGGATGCCGTCGGCTCCATGGCGTTTTAAATCCAGAATCTGTCCGACAGCATAGTCGATGCCGGCTTTCCGCATATCTTCCGGGGTGTCTCCATAAGAAGCAATGAGATCTGCCAGCTTTTTGGGAACAGAGGAACCGGACAGGCTCACAGTCGTTCCTAATTGTTTTGCGGAGGTGATAGGCATTATGCCGGCACAGACGGGAAGCGTGATGCCTGCTTTTTCTTTTTTTTCAAGAAAGCGATAAAAGAGATCGTTTTCAAAAAAGAGCTGGGTAATGAGAAACTGTGCTCCGCAAGCTTCCTTTTCCTTTAAAAAGCGGATATCCTCATCCAGAGAGGACGCCTCGAAATGTTTTTCCGGATAGCAGGCGCCTGCAATTTCAAAATCCGTATTTTCTTTGAGAAATGCAGTCAGGTCAGAAGCGTGGGCAAAGGCGCGGTTTTCAAATTGGGCGTCATCCATCCAGGAGGGGCGGTCTCCGCGTAATGCAAGGACATGACTTAAATGTTCCTGTTTCATAGCGTCTGCCACGGCAAGGATATCTTCCTGTGAGGAGCCCACACAAGTCATATGGGAAACTGCAGGAATCTGCAGTTTGTTCTGGATAAAGGATGCCAGCTCGACAGTCCGCTTGGATCGGCTTCCGCCGGCTCCGTAGGTGACGCTGATAAAATCGGGAGAAAGCTCTGCCAGCTGTGTTAAAATACTTTGGGCATTTTCAAATTCCTCTTCCTTTTTGGGAGGGAATACTTCAAAGGAAAGCGTTTGCTTTCCGGAATCAAAAAGTTGTCTTACCATAGATGTTGTTCCTCATAAATTCTTGATTTTAAAACGTGAATATCGTAACATATAACTATGCGCAGTTCAAGCGCGGCAAAAGGAGAAATTTTTATATGAGCGAATCTTTTAACAGTACGAAGCAGTATGTGGCCAGCAGAGAGCTGATGGATAGTGTAAACGTGGCGATAGCGCTGCAGAAGCCTTTGCTGATCAAGGGAGAGCCGGGTACCGGAAAGACGATGCTGGCAGAAGCCGTTGCACAGTCCCTCGGAAAGAGGCTGGTTATCTGGAACATCAAATCTACGACAAAGGCGCAGGATGGTCTGTATATGTATGATACGATCCAGAGGCTCTATGACGGGCAGTTCGGGGAAGAGGGTGTAGACGACATCGCGCGCTATATCAAGCTCGGAAAGCTGGGAGAGGCTTTTGATTCAGATGAGCAGGTCGTTCTTTTGATAGATGAGATAGATAAGGCGGATCTGGAATTTCCCAACGATCTTCTCTGGGAGCTGGACCAGATGGAATTTTATATCCACGAAACGAAGCGGACGGTCAAGGCAAAGCAGCGCCCTATCGTTATCATTACATCGAATGCGGAAAAAGAGCTTCCGGACGCATTTTTGCGCCGCTGTATTTTCCATTATATCGATTTCCCGGATGAGACACTGATGGAAGATATCGTAAAGGTACACTTCCCCAATGTGGAAGAAAATCTGTTAAAGGAAGCGATGAAGGTCTTTTATGAGATCAGGAGCTTCCGGGATATTCGTAAAAAGCCGAGCACATCCGAGCTGATAGACTGGATAAATGCGCTTCAGATAGGCGGGATTTCTGCGGAGCGTTTAAAAGAGCTTCCGTTCGTAGGCGTTATCGTTAAAAAGGACGAGGATCTGGAAACAGTGCGTCACAAAATGGCATAAATGAGGTTTGCCTATGTTTACACAATTTTTTTATACCTGTAAGGCAAAAGGGCTTAATGTGAGTCTGGGAGAATGGCTGACACTTCATGAGGCGTTGGATAAAGGGCTTGCCGGGGGCAGTCTGACGCAGTTTTATTATCTGGCGCGGATGATACTTGTGAAAAGCGAGACGGAGTTCGATAAGTTCGACCAGGCGTTTGAGGAATGCTTTAAAGGTATCCAGACGGAAAATGAGATTACGGCGCAGATGCTTCGATGGCTGGACAAGTCCGATATGGAGGAGCTGGCGCACGAGGAGGCGCGCAAGGCTCTGAACGAGGGCGAGGACCTTCAGATAGATAAGCAGGATGTGGAAGAAAAGTTTAAGCAGCGTCTGCGGGATCAGGACAGCGAACATAACGGAGGAAGCTTCTGGATTGGAACGATGGGAAAGACTTCCTTCGGAAATATGGGCGGAAACGTGGGAGGCGTGCGCGTAGGCGGAAAAACAGGCTACCAGTCGGCTTTTGCGGTTGTCGGAGCGCGCAAGTACCGGGATTTCAGGGACGACAGGATGCTGGATAACAGGCAGTTTCAGCTGGCATTCAGAAGACTGCGGCAGTTTTCTACGAAGCTGGATGTCCCGAGAACGGAGCTGGATATCCCGGGAACGGTCGATAAGACGTGTAATAACGGAGGATGTCTGCAGATAGTGATGGAAAAGCCGCGGAAAAATTCCGTAAAGCTTCTTCTTCTTTTTGATTCGGGCGGAACGATGATACCGTTTTCCTCGTTGATGAATGAGCTGTTTCAGGCAGTAAACAAGTCGAATCATTTTAAAGATGTGAAATGCTATTATTTTCATAATTGTATTTATTCCAAACTGTATAAGACGCCGGAATGCGAAAACGGCGACTGGGTCGATACGGAATGGGTGTTCCGTAATTTGGACAGCGATTATAAGGTTATCATCGTGGGAGACGCGGCGATGGCGCCGGAGGAACTGTATTCGGATACGGGTAATTACCGGGGGCCAAACGGCGGATTGTCGGGATGGGAATGGTTAAGGCTTATGAAACGCCATTACAAAAAAATCATCTGGTTAAATCCCAAGATGGCGCCGGGGCGCGCTCCGTGGAGGGAGGCAGAAACGGCGATAAAGGATCTTTTGCCAATGTATAAGCTTACGGTAGAGGGACTCAACGAGGGAATGATACGGCTGATGAATAACCGGAGAGATTGAAAACACGACATGAAAAGGAGGCAGCGGCAATGAAACTGGAAACATTGATGAGCATGAAAGAGCGCAGAAGCGTGCGCGCTTACCAAAAAGAACAGATTACGGATGCAGAGCTGGATGCGGTTCTGGAGGCGGGAACTTATGCTGCAAGCGGTATGAACCGCCAGCCGTCGAAGATGGTCGCAGTGCAGGATGCAGAACTTATCGCAGAGTTATCCCGGATGAATGCAGAAGTGATGGGAGCAGATTCCGACCCGTTTTATGGCGCGCCGACAGTTGTGGTGGTCTTTGCGGATACGAATGTAGGGACATGGCTGCAGGACGGTTCCCTTGTGATGGGAAATCTGATGTTGGCTGCCTATGCGGTAGGGCTGGGATCCTGCTGGATAAACCGTGCCAGGGAGATGTTTGAAAGCCCGAGAGGAAAAGAACTGATGGCAAAGTGGGGAATTGCAGATAATTATGCCGGAGTGGCGTGCTGTATCCTCGGATATCCGGAAGGGGAGCTGCCGGAGGCAAAGCCGAGAAAAGACGGCTATATCATTAAGGTATGAGTACATTTTTATTATAATGGAAAAAGGTCGCGAACTGCTTTTTAGCTGGTTCTGCGACCTTTTTGTATACATTTTTTTGAGTGTTATTCCTTGCCGTCCCAGCAGTAAGTACAGAGCTGGCTTCTGTCCAGACCTACGGAATCTATCATATCATCCAGACGATGATAGCGCAGACTTGTAAAGTTTAACTGTTTGCAGATGCGTTCTATCATGCCGTGGTACTGGTCGGATTCAGGGTCGGCATAAACCTCCAGATTGGGATATTTATCCGTTCCTTCCATATCACGTATCACGCGGCGGGTGATGAGGTCCATATCCGAGGTAGAACGGGAGAAGTTTAAATACTTACATCCGTAAAGCAGGGGAGGACAGGCAGGGCGGATATGTACTTCTTTGGCTCCGCTCTGATATAAAAATTCGGTAGTTTCCCGAAGCTGCGTTCCACGCACAATAGAATCGTCAATGAGAAGAAGACTTCTGTTCTGAATAAGATCGTGGACAGGAATCAGCTTCATTTTGGCAATGAGATTGCGGCGGCTCTGGATAGAGGGCATAAAGGAACGGGGCCATGTGGGTGTATATTTGATAAATGGACGGGAGTAAGGGATTTTGGATTCGTTTGCATAGCCAATGGCATGTGCAATGCCGGAATCCGGTACTCCTGCTACAATATCGGGATGGATGTTCCCGGCGTCCCGCTTTGCCAGCGCGGCACCGCAGCGGTAGCGCATCTGCTCAACGCTGATGCCTTCATAGGATGAAGACGGGTAACCATAGTAAATCCATAAAAAGGTACATATTTTCATTTTTTTCCCGGGGGCGGCAAGCGTCTGTATACCTTCAGGGGTAAGGATGACGATTTCGCCGGGACCTAATTCGCGCAGAGGCTGATATCCGAGATTCAGATAGGAAAAGCCTTCAAATGCAAGACAGTGCGCGTTCTCTTTTCTGCCCAGAGAGATAGGGGTGCGTCCCAGTTTGTCGCGGGCGGCGTATATCCCCTTCGGTGTCAGAAGGACGATGGACATGGAACCGTCGATAATGTCCTGTGCGTACTGGATACCTTCTATCAGGTTCTCTTTGCGGTTGATAAGAGCCGCTACCAGTTCGGTGGCGTTGATGTCACCGCCGCTCATTTCAAGGAAATGTGCGGGAGATTCTGAAAGGAGTTTCTGGGAAAGCTGGTCTATATTGTTGATCTTACCGATCGTCATGATGGCATATGTGCCATGATGGGAGCGGATGAGAAGGGGCTGGGGTTCGTAATCGGAAATGCAGCCGATGCCCAGGTGGCCTTTCATATGCCCAAGGTCTTTGTCAAATTTGGTACGAAAAGGAGCGTTTTCGATATTGTGGATCGCCCGGTTAAATCCTTCTTCAGCGTCGTAAACGGTCATTCCGGCGCGGCGGGTGCCGAGATGGGAATGGTAGTCTGTTCCGAAAAACAGGTCAAAGACACAATCTTCTTTTGATGCAACTCCAAAAAATCCGCTCATGTTTTTCCTCCGGTATGGTTGATATATTTTAGATATTTTACATTTATTTTACCACAGGCGACAGTGTTCCACAAATAGAAATATCCGAAAATTTTCGGTATTCTTTTGGCGAACAGCCATATTGACGGCGGAATAGTTTGTAAAAATAGCTGAAATTGCTGTACCCAACATCCAAAGCAATATCGGTAACGGAAAGCGAGGTTGAGGAAAGGAGGAGTGCAGCCCGGTTCAATCGTTTTTCCCAGAGGAGCTGTGTATAGGTTTTTCCTGTGGCACATTTGATAAGACGGCTCAGCTGGTACAGATCCAGATTCAGGCGTCGGGCAAGCTCCGAAAGCTCTCCGTCCCGATAGTGTTCTTCAATGTATGACAGGACTGTGAAGGCAATCTCCTGCTCAAAGGGATCTTTTCCGGTGTCAACATGGTCAGTGTAGCTGCTCAGATATAAAAAGAGAAGCCCCATTGTCGTCTGGTTGATGCTGCGTCTGTTAGGCTGGTGATGCAGGAGCATCCATATCAGGTTTTCCGTAAGATTCTGGACAGGAAGGATGTCGGCGGCTTTAAAATGAAGGTAGCTTACCTGTCCGGTGCCGTTTCTGAGACAGTCGGTCAAAAAGGTGCGAATCAGGTTGTTTTCAGAACCCAGCATATCGAGGGAACGGTCGAAAAATTCGGGCAGGATGATGAAATTGACGGCGATATCATCCTGCCTGGCCGGAAGGATTTCCTGAGTTGCCGTTTGACTTAGAAAAAGGAGTTCTCCTTCCTGAAGCGTTACGGATTCTCCGTTGATGATATGAGTCGTTTGACCGCTGCACATATAGACGACTTCCACATAATTATGAGTATGCTTTGGAAAATGAAGAAAGCGGGGGTGTTTACGCAGCTCGATCAGCCTGCCGCGTTCCAGAAGCTTCTGGCAGTCGACGATCATGGAAGCGTTCAGGTTATAAAGGGAAGCGTCTACGTCATGTTTTCCGTCAAGGGCTGCCTGTTCTTCGGGAGTAACAGGACGTAGAAGCCCGAGAATTTCAGCATTCATAAAAAATCTCCATTCCGTACAAAATGTCATCCGTAAAAAGTGTATATCCCATGCTTGTGCAGGGGGGACGGTTTCAGTTTAGCAGGTTAGGCAGAATGAAGCAAGGCAGGGGTGCAAATGAGGTCATATTTTTATGCAAATGGTGTTCTTTCCGGGGATATTATGCTCTGATACAATGAATTTATAAAGAGACCGGGCCTATGTGATGAGGGGATAAAAGTCGCAGCGGCAGAAAGGAGTAGAGATTGGATAAGTATTATCTTGCGGTGGATATCGGTGCATCCAGCGGGCGGCATATGATTGGCTGGCTGGAGGGAGGAACGCTGAAGACACAGGAAATCTATCGTTTTGAGAATGGCATGAAAAAGAAGGATGGACGGCTCTGCTGGGAGGTGGACAGATTATTTGACCATATCGTGGAAGGAATGAAGCGATGCGCCATACTGGGGAAAATTCCGGAAAGCATGGGAATTGATACATGGGGAGTGGATTTTGTACTGTTGGACGGGGAAGGACACCGGCTCGGGGACGCAGTCGGATACCGGGACGGCAGGACAGCGGGAATGGATACGCTTGTATATGAACAGATTCCGGAACAGGAGCTGTATGAAAGAACAGGGATACAGAAGCAGATATTTAATACGATATATCAGCTGGAGGCGGTAAAAAGACAGGAGCCGGAACTTTTGGAGAAAGCAGAGAGCCTTTTGATGCTGCCGGACTATTTTCATTATCTGCTGACTGGAAAAAAAGCTGCAGAGTATACGGAGGCGACGACATCACAGCTTGTGAGCCCGGAAACGCTTGACTGGGACAAGGAGCTGATAGGACGTCTCGGACTGCCCCGGAAGCTGTTTCAGGAAATCAGGATGCCGGGCACGGTATTGGGGGAACTGTCGGAAAAGGTTGCAGAAAAAGTCGGATTTTCCTGCCGTGTTGTGCTGCCTGCGTCTCATGATACGGGTTCGGCGGTGGCGGCGGTTCCCTGTAATGCGGAAAATGTACTCTATATCAGTTCCGGGACATGGTCTTTAATGGGAGTGGAGAGGATGCGCGCCGACTGTTCTCAGAAAAGCTATTCCCGTAATTTTACGAATGAGGGAGGCGTAAACGGCAGATTCCGCTACCTGAAAAATATTATGGGGCTGTGGATGATACAATCGGTAAAAAAGGAACTGGAAGATGATGTTTCCTTTGCGGAGCTTTGTGAGATGGCGGAGCGGGAAGTAATCGATTCTATCGTTGATTGTAATGATGAAAGCTTTCTTGCACCGGATTCGATGACAGAGGCGGTTCGGGATTTTTGCAGAAAAACCGGTCAACAGATTCCGCAGACGCCGGGGGAGCTGGCTCGTGTGATTTACCGGAGTCTGGCTCAGTGCTACCGGAGTACGATGCAGGAGTTGGAGGAGCTGACAGGAAACAGCTATTCAGCACTTTATATCGTGGGCGGCGGGTCGAATGCGGACTATTTAAACCGGCTGACGGCAGATGCCACAGGAAAGCAGGTATACGCAGGACAGGGGGAAGCGACTGCTATCGGAAATATCGCAGTACAGATGATCGCAGACGGGGTGTTGAAAAATTTACAGGAGGCAAGGAAATGTATCTTGGATTCCGGAGAAATCCGGAGCTTTGTACCGGAAAGGGGATTAGTATGACAGTACAGGAACGCTATGAATCAGCAAGGGATATTTATAAAAAATACGGTGTGGATACCGAAAACGCGATAGAGAGGCTGGGAAAGATATCTGTTTCCATGCATTGTTGGCAGGGGGACGATGTGACAGGATTTGACCATGACGGGCCTTTGTCGGGCGGGATTCAGGCAACGGGAAATTATCCGGGAAAGGCGCGCACTCCGCAGGAGCTGATGGAGGATATGGATGAAGCATTAAAGCTGATTCCGGGAAGACATAAGATCAATCTGCATGCCAGCTATGCGATCTTTGAAAACGGGGAGATGGCGGACAGAGATATGCTGGAGCCGAAGCATTTTGCAAAATGGGTGGAGTTTGCAAAGAAACGTAATATGGGAATCGATTTTAATCCGACCTTTTTTTCGCATGAAAAAGCGAATCCGTTTACGCTATCGAGCCCGGATGAAGAGATACGGCAGTTCTGGATACGCCATGGACAGGCATGCATCCGGATATCCCAGTATTTTGCGGAAGAACTGGGGCAGCCCTGCGTCATGAATATCTGGATTCCGGACGGGTATAAGGATATTCCGGCAGACCGGCTTGGTCCGAGAGAGCGTTTTAAGGATTCACTGGATCAGATACTTTCTGTGCCTTATGACAGGGAAAAGGTTTACGTCTGTCTGGAATCCAAGGTGTTTGGGATAGGGATGGAATCCTATACGGTCGGTTCTTCTGAATTTTGCTTGAATTATGCGGCTAAAAACGGTATCATCAGTCTGATGGATAACGGTCATTATCATCCGACCGAGACAGTTTCCGATAAAATTTCAGCGATGCTTTTATTTCATGATAAGCTTGCATTGCATGTGACGCGTCCTGTCCGCTGGGATTCCGACCATGTGGTGCTGTTTGATGATGAAACAAAAGAAATCGCAAAAGAGATAGTAAGGAATAACGCCCTCGACAGAGTGTTCATAGCGACGGATTATTTTGACGCCGGCATCAACCGTATCAGCGCATGGGTAACGGGAATGCGCAACGTACAGAAGGCTCTTTTGTATGCACTGCTCTGCCCGGACAGAATGTTAAAGCAGCTGCAGGACGAGGGGCGTTTTACCGAACTGATGGTAGTGCAGGAGGAGCTGAAATTCTGCCCGTTTGCGGATGTATGGAATTATTTCTGCGTAAAAAACGGTGTACCGGAGGCGGACAGCTGGCTGGATGAAGTGATGCGTTATGAAAAAGAAGTGCTGTCAAAAAGAAAGTGAGGAGCAGGAGCATGAGAGTGTTGGAAGCGCCCTTTGTACAGGGATTTTTAAGGATGGCGGACGATGGGTGGCAGCAGGGCTGGCATGAAAGAAACGGCGGAAATCTGAGCTACCGTATCCGTGAGGAAGAGATAGAGAGCATCAGGAAAGAGCTTTTGACGGATGGGGAGTGGAGGCCGATAGGCGCGTCTGTGCCGGGGCTTTCCGGCGAATATTTTCTTGTGACGGGGAGCGGAAAATTTTTCAGAAACGTGCTGCGCGACCCGGAGGATTCCGTATGTATCATCGAGCTGGATGAAGCCGGAGAGCAGTATCGGATCTGCTGGGGACTGATAAACGGAGGCAGGCCGACCAGCGAGCTTCCCAGCCACCTGATGAACCATGAAGTAAAAAAACGTGTGACCGGAGGAGCTTACAGGGTAATTTATCATGCACATACGACAAATGTCATAGCGCTGACCTTTGTGCTGCCGCTGACGGACGAGGCGTTTACGAGGGAGTTATGGGAAATGGCTACGGAATGTCCCGTCGTATTCCCGGACGGTATCGGCGTGGTAGACTGGATGGTTCCCGGCGGGCGGGACATTGCCGTTGAGACGAGCCGCCTGATGGAAAAATATGATGTGGCGGTGTGGGCGCATCACGGTATCTTCTGCGCGGGACCGGATTTTGACATTACCTTCGGGCTGGCTCATACGGTGGAAAAATCTGCGGAGATTCTTGTAAAAGTCCATTCCATGGGCGGACAGAAGCGTCAGACTATCACGCCGGAGCAGTTTCGCGCGCTGGCAAAGGATTTCGGAGTAACGCTGCCGGAGCGGTTTTTATATGAAAAAGAGTAAGTCCGGCTGGAGGATTGCCGGAACGGTCTGCCTGCTCCTGGCGGCTGCCGCAGCTTTGGGGATTGAGTTTGTTTATCACAGACTCGTACTTCCGCGGGGATACCGATGGCTCTTTGACTGGATGGGACCGGCGATTTTGGCAGCGGGAGCGGTGTTGGCAGCCGGGGCTGTGATACTGAATCTGAAAAAGAAACGCAGGACAAAGGCAGTGTGCCTGACGCTTTTTGTAACGGCGGGAGCGGCATGGACGCTTGCATCAGCACTTCTGTCACCGGTAAAGATAAGCATTTCTCTGTCCCCTGAAAAAAATATCGCAGCCGTAGTGGAGACAGACCGGCAAAGCGGCCAGAGGAAGCTGTGCAGGGTTTCCTGTTTGGTTTTCCGCTATCCGAAGGATATCCTGCCCTTTGCGTCGGACTGCGATATCAAATATGACTGGCTGGAGGAGGATGTGTGCGCTCTGACGGGCAGGGATACGGCTGGAAATGTGCAGCAGTATCTGGCGACCTATGGCGCCCGCGGCAGCCTTACTTCCTACATGGATCCTTATGTACCGATGCTCGGTAACTGGCAGGGATATGATGCAGCCGAAAATGAGTGGAGGGTTACGGTCTCCTCAGGGGTCGGCGTCGTAAAAGGCGGCGAACAGTGGCTTTTTGGGGAAAGCGAATGCGAGCGTTACGGAACGATAGGGATGACGCTCGGAAAAGGGAGCGATGCGCGGTTTTCGCTCATTATGAACAAAGACTGCCTCGAGGAAGACGGAATGCTGATGGACGGCGGAACGCTGACGCTGTGCAGGATTTCCATGGATGAGGAAGAAAAAATCATTCTGAAAAAAGCGGATGAAGCAGCTTCTGCGGACTGGCCGGATTATGGTGCGGCAGCGGCGGCGCTGGAAGAGCAGCGGGAAATGGAAGCCCTGATGCAGGAGATAGCGCGGGAAGAAGCTGAAAAAGCAGAAGAAGGAAAGCAGTCGGTCATTTTACAAAGCGACGGCACATACACGGAATACGATGACAGAGATTATGAAAAAGAGGTCGTTCTGGAAGGAGAAATCCGCTATCGGATGATCGTTCTGGACGCGGCGCTGGGAAGCCGTTGGTACGGGATGATCAAAAGCAGAGACGGCGGAAAAAACTGGGAAGTAGTTTCAGACGACCCTTTTGGTCAGGAATTGGGTCAGGGTGTGGATTTCACGTTTCTGGATGAAAATTTCGGATTTGCAACGCTGATGCATAACGGCGGGGATACTGCCCGGCTTTATGTGACGGAAGACGGAGGAAGGCATTATGAGCCTGTGGAGATAGAGCATAAGACGGAGACGGATTCCGGCGGCGCGATATGGGCGCCTTACGATTATCCCCGGATGCCTTATGAAAAGGACGGGAAGATATATGTGCTTTGCGGGCAGGGCGCGGACGGGGATTATAATGGCGGAGATGCTAAGGAGACGGCGCGTTATCGTTCGGAAGACCACGGGCACACCTTTGTATTTGACGGAATGGAACCGACACGGTGAGAGAAGTCTGTTGCCTGACGGCGGCTGTGCCAGGGCGCACATAAGCTGAAGAAAAAAGGAGCAGTTCAGGAAGAGCTGCTCCTTTTTTCTTCAGCGGATTTCCAGGTCAAACTGCCGGCTGTCCGGCAAGGGCGTGATGAGTATCCGGTAAATGGGATGCTTCCATGCGATTGCAAGCCGGGCATCTGTGATGGGGATTTCTTCTATAGCGGCGACGCGCCCTCCCGAGAGGAAAAGCCGGGCGGGGTCTTTGCCGTCTGCCGCGGAAGGAATAGAGATTTCCTGACGTTCGGAAAGCTCTGAAATGATTTTGGGCTTTTCATATGTGATAAGGCTCAGTACGACCTGATGGGGCATATCGTCCCGAAAGGAAAAGGTGTCGGTGATATGTATTTTTTCTTCTTTGTATAAACGCGCTCTGCGCTGGTAAGAGGCGACCGGGGATCCGGACGGATAGGCGGGGGCAATGTCCATCGAGATGGAGGAATCTTCAAGGCTGTAGGAGACGTCTGCGGCATGGTAGTGTTCCCCGTCCTTTTGCATGACTCCGTCGAAGGATGGAAGGTTGTGCCAGGCCGACTGCATTGTCCAGATTTCATAGCGCTGTGGGGAAAAGGTTTTTTTGGTATAGCTTTCAACGCCGATATCGATAAACACAGGAAGTCCGTCTTTATAGACGGTAAAACTTCCGACATCATTATGATTATGGCTGTCCGCATTGTCTCCTGCCTTGACTGCAAGGAAGAGTCGTTCATCGCGGGATGCAAAAAGACCGACACTCGGATAGAACAGGTTCGGGGCGGGGCATGTGCAGGAGCAGTCAAATGCCTTTATTTCGGCGGCGGTAAAGCCGGAAAGGAGTCGGTAGAACAGGTTGTTTTCAGTTGGAAGCAAAAGGGCATTCTTTTGTCCTGCCAGACAATCCTTTGCAGCAAAGCGCATCATATTTTCCTGATCCGTCAGCTTTGCAAACAGATATTCGCGGGCGCTGCAGCGTCCCGCTATGGGAGAGCAGTCTGCGAAATTGATATAGTATTGATCTGCAACATGCACCCGGTAAATATAAGAAGCAATATTGCGGATTTTTTCATCGGAGAAAAGCTGACGAAAAGCACCGCCTGTCACGGAATCACAAATGGAAAGCACGAGAAAGAGACAAAGTCCGGCGTGGCGGTAATATTGAGCGCCCTCGTCACAGCAGCCGTCCTGACCGTATTCTGCCAGGAAGAAATCCGTGCTTTGGCAGGCTTTATGAAAGATAAAACGCCGCAGAGAGTCGTCCGTATCTGTCAGAAAGGCAGACAGGAGCACATTCTGGGTACACCAGATCGTCCAGTTGTTCATCGGAGAAATTCCGTCTCCCATCCACCAGAAGTGCCTCTTTTGATAAGGAATAAAAATCCTGCGCTCCAATTCATAGCGGATCCGTTTTGTCAGAAAAGGAGAAAAGTCATCAAGCACAGGGGAGAGAAGATAGGAAGCAGTTGCAAGCACCGCACCCGTTTCGCAGGCAAAAAGATCGAGCACCGGATCGGAAAGATCGGGAAGCGGAAGCTGGGGACAATCCCGTTCATAGGAATTATGAGCGGGCAGATTCCACGCATTTTCATCACAGATTGAAAAAATACCGTCTATAACGGCAGGAAGAAAACGTCCCTGGTTTTCTACGCATTCAGCAAGTATAAGAGCATTTAAGGCGTGGCGCTTGGAAAACATCTTATCTTCAAAATGAACCCTGTTTCCGGTGCGGAAAAATTCCAGAAAGTCGGAAGCGGAAAGGTAAGGCCATTCAAATCCGAGAAAGGATTGTCCAAGCAGAACAGTTTCTTTTTTCCATTCGGGATCGAGAGCTTCCCAGGCAGCACGGTCGGAAATATTGGGATATGGAGTATAGGGGAGCAGCTTCCCCGAAAATGCAGAAGCAATTTCTGAAAACATATGATAAACCTCCTTGCTCGGAAATGTCATTTTATTAGTCCAGAATACCACCTGAAAACAGTGGATACAAGGCAGCAGGACAGGATTGTGGAAGATATGCCATATTTGTAAAAAGATATGAGCAAAGGGGCGGTTGCGCCCCGGGCGCGGACACGGTAAAATAGCATTATGGGAAGAACAGATGCCGCTTTGGGGCGGCGGAAAGAGAGGGAAAAATGTTGTTTGAAAGCATGCCGGTGATAAGCCGGAAAGAAGTGGAGGAGGGGCTTGGATTTGCGGCGGAGCATATCATCCGCAATCTGCCGGAATTTACAGAGAGTTTTCAGGATTGTGCCAGCCAGGGGCTGTTTTACAAACCGGTAAAGAACATGGACTGGACAAACGGATTCTGGACAGGGGAGATATGGCTTGCATGGGAATATTGCCGGGATGAAAGGTTAAAGGAGGCTGCCCTGAAGCAGGTTGACAGCTTTTACGACAGGATAATAAACAAGATAAATGTAGACCATCATGATATGGGATTTTTATATTCCCCTTCCTGCGTGGCAGCGTATAAACTCACGGGGAGTGAAAAGGCAAAAGAAGCGGCGATACTGGCGGCAGATCAGCTTATATCCCGTTATCATGAGGTCGGGGAGTTCATTCAGGCGTGGGGACCGATGAATCAGCCGGAAAATTACCGTCTTATCATCGACTGTCTTTTGAACCTTCCGCTTTTGTACTGGGCTTCGGAAGAAACGGGAGAGCCGAAATATAAAAATATTGCGGAAAAGCACATCCATACCGCTATGAGAACGGTAATCCGGGAGGATTACTCCACCTGGCATACTTTCTTTTTCAATATGGAAACAGGAGAGCCCGATCACGGAGCAACCTGTCAGGGATATCGTGACGGATCCGCATGGGCGAGAGGGCAGGCGTGGGGGATATACGGCTGTGCGCTGGCTTATAAATATACCGGAAGAAAAGAATATATCGATATTTTCAAAAATGTATCGGATTATTTTCTGCGTCATCTGCCGGAGGATATGGTGCCCTACTGGGATTTGGAGTTTACGTCCGGGGATGAGCCGAGGGATTCTTCGTCGGCGTCGATAGCAGCCTGCGGCATGCTGGAGATGGCAAAATATATGGAGACAGAGGAAGCTGAGAAATACCGGAAGCTGGCGGGGCAGTTTATGAAATCGCTTTATGACGGATATGCAGTTAAGAATCATGAAATCTCCAACGGGCTTGTGCTGCACAGCACCTACTCTAAAAAATCCCCTTATAATACATGTCATCAAAATGGAGTGGATGAATGCAATATTTGGGGCGACTATTTTTACATGGAGGCGCTGACAAGGCTTTTGAAGGACTGGAAATTATACTGGTAAAGGATGAAAGATGCATAAGGGATTTAAAATGAAGCTGTATCCGGGCTGCGAGGCAGAATATGAGCGGCGTCATAACCTGTTGTGGCCGGAGATGAAGGAAATGATCCATGCTCACGGCGGCAGAAATTATTCCATTTTTTTAGACAGGGAAACGCTGACACTTTTCGGGTATATTGAAATCGAAGACGAAGCCCTGTGGGCAGCGGGAGCAGACACGCAGATTAACCGGAAATGGTGGGATTATATGGCGGATATCATGGAGACAAACCCGGACAACAGTCCGGTCAGTAAGGACTTGTATCCGGTATTTCATCTGGACTGAGCCTTGGAGTGTTGACAAGGTCTGCAAACCGTGATACACTCCAGTTAGTTCCTGTAAAACGGGACAGGTTTTTCTGTCTGGTACGTTTTGCAGTATATGGAAAAGACAGTGATGGGAACGAGTAGGACTGATGCAGGCTTCAACAGAAAGCAGCCGGCTGATGAGAGGCGCAGAAGACGGCAGTCTGAATACATCCCGGAGTTCTGTACCGAAAGGAATTTATGTATTGCAGCGGAGTACTTGTATGACACAATATTTTGCGGCAGTCTGATTCGGAGTAGGCTGCAGCGGCAGAAGCGGCCGTTATCCCGCAGGAGTATCGTCTTTTCAGACCGTACTTCATGAGGCAGATATGCGCGAGCTGTCTGTGAAAAAAGGTGGTAACACGAAGCGTTGGCCCTCGTCCTTTTATTGGATGAGGGCCTTTTTGAATACTTTTTTTGCGAGAGGAGAAGAAAAAGATGACAGTATTTGAAGAATTAAAAGCCAGAGGGCTTCTGGCACAGCTGACGGACGAGGAGGAGATAAGGGAACTGGTCGATAACGGAAAGGCGACCTTTTACATCGGCTTTGACCCGACTGCGGATAGCCTCCATGTAGGGCATTTTATGGCGCTGTGTCTGATGAAGCGGATGCAGATGGCTGGCAACAAGCCGATTGCATTGATCGGAGGCGGCACAGGCATGATCGGCGATCCTTCCGGCAGAAGCGACCTGCGTCAGATGATGACGCCCGAAACGATACAGCACAACTGCGATTGCTTTAAAAAGCAGATGAGCCGTTTTATCGATTTTTCCGAGGGAAAAGCGCTGATGGTAAACAATGCGGACTGGCTGCTGGATCTGAATTATGTGGAGCTTTTGAGAGAGGTGGGAACCTGCTTTTCCGTGAACAACATGCTGCGCGCAGAGTGCTATAAGCAGCGTATGGCAAAGGGGCTGAGCTTCCTTGAATTCAACTACATGATCATGCAGAGCTATGATTTCTACATGTTATTCCAGAAGTACGGCTGTAACATGCAATTCGGCGGCGATGACCAGTGGTCGAACATGCTGGGCGGTACAGAGCTGATACGCAGAAAGCTTGGCAAAGACGCATATGCGATGACCATTACGCTGCTGCTGAATTCCGAGGGCAAGAAGATGGGCAAGACGCAGAAGGGCGCGGTATGGCTCGATCCCAATAAGACCTCCCCGTTTGAATTTTACCAGTACTGGAGGAACGTTTCCGACGCAGACGTTCTCAAATGCCTGAAAATGCTGACATTTTTACCGATCGAGCAGATACTTGAGATGGAAAAATGGGAAGGCAGCCAGTTAAATACCGCAAAGGAGATTCTGGCGCACGAGCTGACAGAGCTTGTTCATGGCAAAGAAGAGGCGGATAAAGCGGAAGCGGGCGCAAAGGCGCTGTTTGCGGGCGGGGCCGATGCGGAGATACCTACGACCGAGCTGACGGAGTCCGATCTTCTGGACGGCAATATTGATATTTTAGGACTGCTCGTAAAATCCGGGCTGTCGGCATCCCGTTCCGAGGCGCGCCGCAGCGTGGAACAGGGCGGCGTATCTGTGGACGGCGAAAAGATAACGGACGTGAAAAAGCTGTTTGCGGGCGAAGACCTTACAGGAGACGGTATTACCTTAAAACGCGGTAAGAAGAGCTTTAAAAAGGTTGTAATGAAATAAATACATTTAAATGATTCAAAACATGAAATCCCCTTCCGGTGCATATAGTATAACAGCACAGACGGAAGGGGATTTTTTATGAAAAATCTGCAAAATGGGAATTTGGATACACAAAATCTTTACCGCGATATGCAGAAGCGGACAGGCGGAGAGATATACATAGGAGTCGTGGGGCCGGTGCGCACCGGTAAATCAACATTTATCAAGCGGTTCATGGACGTGGCGGTGCTCCCCTATATGGGCGATGAGGCGGGAAAAGTGCGGGCTCAGGATGAACTTCCACAGAGTGCAGGCGGAAAAACGGTCACAACGACGGAACCGAAATTTATTCCTCAGGAAGCAGCCTCCCTAAAGCTTGGAGGAGATGTAAACGTGCGTGTAAGGCTGGTGGACTGCGTGGGCTTTATGGTGGATGGCGCGGCAGGACATATGGAGGACGGAACAGAGCGTCTGGTGAAAACGCCGTGGTCTGAAAAGGAGATACCGTTTACACAGGCGGCTGAGCTGGGGACGCGGAAAGTTATTACGGATCATTCGACGATAGGTATTGTAGTGACGACCGACGGAAGCTTTGGCGATATCCCTCGGGAAAGCTATCAGGCGGCGGAAGAAAAGACGATACAGGAATTGAAAAAACTGCGGAAGCCGTTTTGCGTACTCGTTAATTCGGCACGTCCATACAGCCAGGAGGCAGAGGAAACTGCACATAAGATACGGGAAAAGTATCAGGTATATGCGATGCCGGTAAACTGTGCCCAGTTAAAAGAAGAAGATATCCGCCATATCATGGAACAGGTATTATATGAATTTCCGGTGACGATGGTGGAATTTTATATGCCGAAATGGGTGGAGCTGCTTCCCGTATCCCACAGGATAAAGGCTGATATGATAGAGCATATCAGGGAGCTGATGGACACTATTCATACGATAAGGGATGTGGCAGAACGCCCGGTCAGCCTTTCCGGGGATTACATCAGGCGCTGTATGGTAGAGAAGATAAATATGGCAGACGGCTGTATCCGCGTCGTGCTCGATATGGACGACCGCTATTATTATGAAATGCTGAGTGAAATGGCAGGAGAAAAAATCGATACCGAGTATGAGCTGATAGAGACATTAAAGGAAATGGCAGAGATGAAAAAGGAGTATTCCAGAGTACTTTCTGCCATGCAGGCTGTCCGTTCAAAAGGATACGGAGTGGTATTGCCGGACAGGGAGGAAATCCGTCTGGAGCGTCCTGAAGTGATACGGCACGGCAATAAATACGGCGTGAAGATAAAGGCGGAAAGCCCGTCTCTGCATTTTATCAGGGCGAATGTGGTGACCGAGATAGCGCCTATCGTGGGGACGGAGCAGCAGGCGCGCGATCTGATAGGCTATATCGATGAAAACGGTAAGGATGAGGGGATTTGGGAGACGAATATTTTCGGGAAAACGGTAGAGCAGCTCGTTAACGACGGAATAAGCACGAAGATTGCGATGATAGACGAGGAAAGCCAGATAAAGCTTCAGGATACGATGCAGAAGATTGTAAATGATTCTACAGGCGGAATGGTGTGCATCATCATTTAAAAAGCAAACAAAAACAAAACATCCGTCTGGCGATATTGATATTCGCCGGGCGGATGTTTTGTTTTTGCAGTCAGGAAGATTATTCTTCTTCGCCTTCTTCCCGGTAAGGCAGATATCGGGACGTTCCGACAAATACGGTGCTGGTCTCTTTTCCGTTCTGATAGGTGGTAAAGTAGGTATCTGCAGAAAGGGAACCGGTCTGCTTTGCCCAGAGTTTAAAGGAACGCCCGGCAAGTTCCTGATTCCATACGAACACATTGATCGTGAGCCGTTTGTTTGCCGTGTCGGTATAGAGTACGACAGGAGTGGAGTAGTCGTTGCGGAATTTTAAATCCTTCGATCCTGCAGCTATTGCGGCATCCAGACCTTTAGGAAGGTAAGAGACAGGCATGCTGTGCGCTTTACGTTCGATTACGGTAAGGCCTGCATTTTTGACTGCATTGTAAACAGTGGAGGAAATCTGGCAGACGCCGCCGCCAAGTCCTGTGGTATGTACGCCGTTTGCATAGACGCCTGCCTCTTTGTAACCGTTTTTGCGTGTGCGGGGCAGAATCGTATCACTGACGGAAACAGTCTGTCCCGGCATTACAACCAGATTATTTAAGCGGGATGCGGCAATTTCAATATTGCTGCTTCTGTTGGCGCCGCTCGTCTTAAAACTTGTCGTACAGCTTCCTGACAGAACAAAATCCGGGCTGGTAATGACATTGCCCGCACCGGTGACCTGTGTGAGCAGCTCTGGAGTAAGCTCCTGTGAGATGTCGTTACAGGAGCCGGTCAGTATCATGTTGCGTATCATCTGCGCCAGCCAGCCGGGCATCGAAGAAACTGCTTCATAATGGGAGGCGGCTTCTTTTTTGATGTAACTGCCTGCGTTGTTGTCGAATACGGGAGCAGCAGGAGCCTGTGTCAGCAATGAAAGCTGGGCGTTGATAGCGGAAAAATAGGATGAAAACACATCCGTATTCAAAAAGACACAGTCAATCGCGCCGTTTACATTGGTAAGCCGTACAGGCATGTCTTTAAATGCATCCATACCCGTCATCCAGCTCGTGCCCTGATAGGTGATAGTGACTTTTTTTGTCATCCAGGCAGGGTCTATGTAGCGGGAGTCTCCGAACACGGTGTCCACGCTCGCGGCAGGAAGAGGCTGGGGCGTCCATGCCGCTTCCGTATGCATAGGGGAAAAGAGCAGGAACAGCGCGCATAACGCTGCCGATAGATAATATTTACATTTTTTCATAGGAATACCTCCTTACGGACAGATTTTGTGTCCGATGAACTATTTTACCATATAAAGATGCGAAAACCAACGGGATAGTTTCGAAAAAATGTGTATTTTTTAATGTCCCTTTTTCATATTTTTCTGAGCAGTGGACAGCATCAACTTGATACGGTTTAGCTGGTTTACCTCGCTGGCACCCGGGTCGTAGTCGATAGCAACGACATTTGATTCGGGATAACGGCGGCGCAGCTCTTTGATCACGCCTTTTCCGACAACGTGATTGGGCAGACAGCCAAAGGGCTGCGTGCAGACGATGTTGTTTACGCCCTGATGGATAAGCTCTACCATCTCTCCGGTCAGAAACCATCCTTCGCCGGTCTGGTTTCCGATGGAAACGATGGGTTCCGCATAGGAGACCAGGTCGTAGATGGAAGCGGGTGGTGCAAAATGCCGGCTCTTTTTGAAAGCGGAAGCGGCAGCACCGCGCACCTGTCCGATTGCCCATATCGCCAGTCTGGCAGTGGAGGCAGAGGACTTTTTGGTGCCGAGATATTCCGCTTTGTAAATCTGGTTGTAAAAGCAGTAGAGCATGAAGTCCAGAAGATCGGGCACGACGGCCTCGGCGCCTTCGGCTTCCAGAAGCTCCACAAGATGATTGTTCGCCATGGGAGCAAACTTGACGAGGATTTCTCCGACGATGCCGACGCGCGGCTTTTTTTCATCGGTAACGGGGACTGCGTCAAACTCTTCGATGATCTGGCGGCACAGCCTGCGGAATTTAAAATATCCCGGCAGCTTTTTGGAGGACAGGAAGTCCTGACAGATTTTCACCCATTTGCGGTGCAGCGCATTGACTGAACCGGTCTCTTTTTCGTAGGGGCGCATGCGGTAGACGCAGCGCATGAAGATATCGCCGAAGATAGCGCCGTAAGCGGCTCTTATCAGCAGCTCGGCATTTAGCTGAAAGCCGGGATTGGATTCCAGGCCGCTCATATTGATGGAAACGACGGGGATGTATTCCAGTCCTGCTTTTTCCAGGGCGCGTCGGATAAAGCCGATATAGTTGGTAGCGCGGCAGCCGCCTCCTGTCTGGGTGATAACGACTGCGACCTTATGGAGATCATATTTACCGGACAACAGGGCGTCCATAATCTGGCCCACAACGCAAAGTGAAGGGTAGCAGGCGTCATTGTTGACATATTTTAATCCCACGTCGATGGAGTGGCGGTTGTCGTTGTCAAGTATTTCAAAATTGTAGCCGCATGCCCGGAAGGCAGGCTGCAAAAGCTCGAAGTGGATGGGCGACATCTGCGGGCAAAGGATGGTATAGTCCTTCCTCATTTTTTCCGTGAAAATGACGCGGTTTAAGCTGGTCGGATTGATAGTGCGCTGTTCGCCTTTCTTTTCGCGTACCCGTATCGCAGAGAGCAGGGAACGGACGCGGATGCGGGCGGCGCCAAGATTGCTCACCTCGTCAATTTTTAAGCATGTATAAATCTTGCCGGAGCCGGTGAGGATGTCGTTAACCTGATCGGTCGTAACGGCGTCCAGACCGCAGCCGAAGGAATTTAGCTGAATCAGATCCAGGTCGTCCCGCGTGCGGACAAAGCTTGCCGCCGCATACAGGCGGGAGTGGTACATCCACTGGTCTGAAACGAGCAGAGGTCTGTCCGGGTGTCCCAGGTGGGAAACGGAATCCTCGGTGAGAACAGCCAGACCATAGGAGGTAATGAGCTCAGGTATTCCGTGGTTGATCTCCGGATCTGCATGATAGGGACGACCTGCAAGCACGATGCCGCGCTTGTGGTTTTTTTCCATCCAGGAAAGGACTTCTTCCCCTTTTTTCTGGATGTCGGAGCGGGCGGCAGCCATTTCTTCCCAGCCGGCAAGGGCTGCTGCGCGCACCTCATCGGACGGGATATCCTCAAACTCCCGTATCAGGGCGTCGGTCGCGGTTTCCAGAGACGTAAACGCCATGAACGGATTGCGGAATTTTACATCGCCTCTGCCGATTTCCTCCACGTTATTTTTGATGTTTTCAGAATAGGAGGTGACGATAGGGCAGTTGTAGTGGTTATTCGCCTCCGGCGTTTCGTTGCGCTCATAAAACAGCGCCGGGTAAAAGATGAAGGGGACTCCCTGACGGATGAGCCATGTCACATGGCCGTGCGCCAGCTTTGCCGGATAACATTCGGATTCGCTGGGGATGGATTCGATGCCCAGCGAATAGATGTTATGGTTGGAGGCTGGGGAGAGTACGACCTGATAACCCAGCTTTGTAAAAAAGGTGAACCAGAACGGGTAGTTTTCGTACATATTTAACACACGGGGGATACCGACCTGTCCTCTGGGCGCCCGGTCGGCGGTCAGAGGTTCGTAGGAAAACAGCCGTTTCAATTTATAATCGAACAGATTGGGAGTCTGGTCGGGATTTTTTGCCTTACCCAGTCCTCTTTCACAGCGGTTGCCGGAAATATACTGACGGCCGCCGGAAAAACGGTTGATCGTCAGGCGGCAGTTGTTCGTGCAGCCTTTGCATGTTGCCATGCTTGTGTCAAACTGCAGGGAATTGATGGCGTCGATGGAGAGCATGGAGGTCTGATAGCCGGGGGTATAATGCTCCCGTGCAATCAGCGCTGCTCCAAACGCGCCCATGATTCCTGCAATGTCAGGGCGTATCGCATTGCAGCCCGCGATTTTTTCAAAGCTTCTGAGGACTGCGTCGTTATAAAAGGTTCCGCCCTGTACGACAATCTGTTTTCCGAGCTCGGAGGCGTCGGATACTTTGATGACCTTAAACAGCGCGTTTTTGATGACGGAATAGGCGAGACCTGCGGAAATATCCGATACGGACGCGCCTTCCTTTTGGGCCTGTTTTACTTTGGAATTCATGAAAACGGTACAGCGTGTCCCGAGGTCGATAGGATGTTTGGCGAACAGGGCGGCGTTTGCAAAATCCTGTACGCTGTAATTTAGTGATTTTGCAAATGTTTCGATAAAAGAGCCGCAGCCGGAGGAGCATGCCTCGTTTAGCTGTACGCTGTCAACGGTCTGATTTTTTATCTTGATGCACTTCATGTCCTGACCGCCGATATCCAGGATGCAGTCTACCTTGGGGTCAAAAAATGCGGCAGCATAATAGTGGGCGACGGTCTCTACTTCTCCGTCATCCAGTAAAAATGCGGCTTTCATGAGGGCTTCTCCGTATCCGGTAGAACAGGAACGGACAATTTTAACCCCTTCCGGAAGTCTGGAATATATCTCCTGTATCGCGCCGATGGCAGTTTTTAAAGGGCTTCCGTTGTTGTTTGCATAAAAGGAATATAAAAGAGAGCCATCTTCACCTACGAGAGCGGCTTTGGTCGTTGTAGAGCCTGCGTCGATGCCGAGATAGCAGTTGCCCGTATAGGTTTCCAGCGGGGCTGTTTTGACACGGTGGCTGTTGTGGCGTCCGCAGAAGTCATCGTATTCCTTTTGGGAGGAAAACAGCGGTTCCATGCGTTCCACTTCGAAGTCCATTTTGATACCGGAGGAAAGCCTGCCGGTCAGTTCGTTTATTGCGAAAGATACCTCTTCCTTTGCGTTGAGCGCGGAGCCGATGGCAGCAAAAAGGTGGGAATCGTCCGTATCTATCACATGCTCGGAATCGAGCTTTAAGGTGCGGATAAATGCTGCCTTTAGTTCAGATAAAAAGTGTAGCGGTCCGCCAAGAAATGCCACATGACCGCGGATGGGTTTACCGCAGGCAAGTCCGCTGATGGTTTGATTGACGACCGCCTGAAAAATAGAAGCGGATAAGTCTTCCTTTGTTGCGCCGTCGTTGATGAGCGGCTGGATATCAGATTTTGCAAAGACGCCGCACCGTGCCGCGATTGTGTATAAAGAGCAGTAGCTTTTTGCGTATTCGTTCAGTCCAGCTGCGTCAGTCTGGAGAAGGGACGCCATTTGATCGATGAAGGAGCCTGTGCCGCCGGCACAGATACCGTTCATCCGCTGCTCCACGTTTCCGTTTTCAAAATAGATGATTTTTGCGTCTTCGCCGCCCAGCTCGATGGCAACATCCGTTTTGGGAGCGAGCTCCTGAAGGGCTGTCGAAACGGCGATGACTTCCTGAACGAACGGGATGCCGAGGCAGTTTGCCAGAGTCAGACCGCCGGAGCCGGTGATCATCGGATGCAGGGTGATATTTCCAAGCTTTTGCCCCGCATCCTGCAAAAGCCCGGAAAGCGTGCCCTGAATATCGGCAAAATGCCGTCTGTAATCGGAAAATAATATATTGTGCGTTTCGTCGAGAACGGCTATCTTTACGGTAGTGGAACCGATGTCGATGCCTAAGGTATACTTCATCTGATTCATGGAATTTGTCACTTTCTTCCTATGTAATATGTTGTCGTTTATACTGTATTTTTGTCGCACCCATTATACGACAGCTATTTTGTTATTTCAACAAAACGACCTGTTAAGGATTTGTTAAAGTTTTGTATTATCGAGAAATACGTAAAAACAAACAAATGTGCCAAGTCTGCTTGAATAATGGAAAAGCTTGACGTATCCGCAAATGTTCGTAAAAACGTATTCATGCTGGGGCGTTAGTGACAATTTGTGACAAATCAATTTGTTCTATTTCTTTTCGGAGGTCTTCAAGTTCTGGGTGAATATATTTATCTTCTGTAATGTCAGAAGAGAGGCTGTGCCCAATCAGTCTTTTCAGATAATTTTTATCAACTTTGAATTTATCACAGAGCGTTGCAAAGGTATCTCGGCAGTCGTGTGGCGTATGTTTTTCAATCCCAAGTTCTTCAAGTTTTTCATACATGTTAGAGCGATATTTTTTAATGGGTTGGAATAAAAGTTTCCCGTGAGTTTTAATCCGGTTCTCCACCATGTCGAAAATAGCAGAGTGAATAGGTACGATTCTGTCTATCCCGTTTTTGGTTTTTATGCCGCCAAAAAAGTGCGGTTTTCTAAATCAACTTTCATGGTTTTGTATGCTGATATGCGGAAGCCTGAAAAACACATGATGAGTATAAATTCTATGGTGGGGTCTTTTTTATCCCCCCAGAGAGTTTTTAGTTCTGCAGTCGTGAAAGGTACTCCGGATTCATCATCATCTGTTTTGATTGTGACATATTCAGATACATTTTTCTCTGTTATATCAGAGACCTTTGCGTATTTATACATTTTGTGATAAAGCGTGATAATGTGTTCTTTGCGGGCGTGTTTTAAAGGGCATGGATCAACGACATCCTGCAGGTTATCATAGGTCAGTGTTCGGAATATTTGGTTGTGTAGATTGGCGCAATTTTTATATGCAGCATTCAAATAATTGCGTCGATTTTTGAGTTTCCGTATTTTGGTAACATCATTTTCGCGTTCTAATGGTTGATCAATTTCCCATTTGATGAATTTCTGGAAAACTTTCGAAAATGTCAGATCCGTTTGTGATTTCCGGGAGCTGATGCCATAGTTAAATGCGCTGATAAGCGTTCAGAACGAATGCGTAGCCACCTACTGTAAGTTGGTGTTTTAAGGGGATTGGGGGATTCCCCAACAAGCAATTTTGAAAGTTTCTGCGAAAGCGGAAAGTTGAAAAAACAGTAAACAACTATTGGTTTACACTGCTTGCCAATTTGTGAAATGCGTTTAAGTAGTACAAATGAATGTTTTGCTTTATTTGTTTTATCAATGCTAAAAAAACTTTGCTATAGCTAAATTTAATATTGAGAACACATCGTTGAAGTAGTATAATAATATTATCGAGTGAGCATGGCTTAAAAAGGACGGTGATCATAAATGGAAATAAGTTATAAGAAACTCTGGAAGCTTTTAATAGATAGAGATATGAAGAAAAAAGATTTAGCAGAAAAAGCAAATATCAGTACATACACTCTGAGCAAACTTGCAAAAGGAGAAAATGTAACGACCGAAATATTACTGAAAATATGTAATGCGTTAGGTTGCTCTTTTGAAGATATTATGGAGATAGTGGATTCAGAAAAATAAATGTGATAAACGGAGGAAGAAGTAATGAATAAACAACAACTTGCAAATAAGATTTGGGAGTCAGCAAATAAAATGCGTTCCAAAATTGAAGCAAACGAATACAAGGATTATATTTTAGGATTTATTTTTTACAAATATTTGTCAGACCAAGAAGTTAAGTTTCTAAAAGAGAAAGAGTTTACTGATGATGACATCAAAGAACTTGTAGAAGATGATTTGGAAACACTTGAATATGTGCAAAGAAATATAGGATACTTTATTTCTTATGAAAATTTATTCTCTACGTGGATTTCACTGGGTAGAGATTTTGATGTATCAAATGTAAGGGACGCATTGTCTGCGTTTAGCCGATTGATTTATCCAACTCATAAAAAAGTATTTGATAAGGTATTCGATACACTTCAAACTGGACTTAGTAAATTAGGAGATAGCTCTAATGCACAAACAAAAGCAATCAGCGGATTGTTGCAATTGATTAAAGATATTCCTATGGATGGAAAACAAGACTACGATGTGCTTGGGTTTATATATGAGTTTTTAATCAGCCAGTTTGCAGCTAATGCCGGTAAAAAAGCGGGAGAATTCTATACACCTCATGAAGTTTCTGTTTTAATGTCAGAAATTGTTGCTGATCACTTAAAAGGAAAAAGTGAAATTAAGATTTACGATCCAACAAGTGGTTCCGGCTCTTTACTTATCAATATTGGCAAGAGCGTTTCAAAATATATGTCTGATGGAAACAATATAAAATACTATGCTCAAGAATTGAAAGAGAATACTTACAACCTTACTCGAATGAATTTAGTAATGAGAGGTATTAAACCGGATAACATCGTTACACGAAATGGGGATACTCTTGAGGAGGACTGGCCGTTTTTCGATGAAAACGATCCAGTCAACACATACAATCCGTTATATGTAGATGCGGTCGTGTCGAATCCTCCGTATTCTCAAGCGTGGGATTCTTCGAATAAAGAGCATGATCCAAGATACTCTCGTTTTGGTTTAGCACCTAAAGGGAAAGCAGACTATGCTTTCTTATTGCACGATTTATTCCACATCAAACCAGATGGAATCATGACGATTGTATTGCCTCATGGTGTGTTATTCAGAGGCGGTGAAGAAGGTGAAATCCGAAAAAATCTAATTGAAAATAATCATATTGATACGATTATTGGATTGCCGGCGAACATCTTCTTTGGAACAGGTATTCCTACAATTATTATGGTTTTGAAGCAAAAAAGAGAAAATACAGACACTTTGATTATTGACGCTTCTAAAGGATTTATCAAAGAAGGTAAAAATAATAAATTGCGTGCTTCAGATATTAAGAGAATTGCGGATACAGTCATTAAACGAGAAAGCGTTGATAAATTTTCAAGGGTTGTAACAAGAGAAGAAATCAGAAACAACGATTACAATCTTAATATTCCACGTTATGTAGATTCATCTGAATCAGCAGAAAGTTGGGATATTTATGCTTCGATGTTTGGTGGTATTCCAGTGGCAGAAATCGAAGAACTGAAAGAATATTGGGAAGCATTTCCGACTTTGAAGAATGCGTTATTCACTGATAGCGACATTCCTTATGTTGAAGTTGCTACAGAAGACATTAAGCAGACAATTAAAAAACATGAAGATGTAGTATCTTTTGAAAAAGGTTTTGCTCATGCGTTTGAAGATTTCCATGCTTACTTGAAAGCTGAATGGATTGAAAAAATGTCTGAAGTTGAAGTTGGAAAAGCTGAGAATAAAGTCAGCGAAAATATTTTCGCTCGTTTAAAAAATATTGCTTTAATAGATAAATACGAAGCATATCAGCTTTTAGATAACGAATGGGGAAAAATTGCAGTAGATTTGGAAATGATTCAGTCAGAGGGATTTGCAGCAACTAAGAAAGTTGATCCTAATCTGATTGTGAAGAAGAAAGACGGAAAGGAACAGGAAGTACAAGACGGTTGGATTGGTCATGTTATTCCGTTTGAATTAGTACAAAGAGAAATTCTTTCCGAGCAATACAGAACCTTAAAAGATAAAGAAAACAGATTATCAGAGATACCATCACTTTATGAAGAAATCATTGATTCTTTAACGGAAGAAGAAAAAGAAAGCGAAGTATTGAATGATAATAACGACGCTTTTGTTGCTAAAGAAGTAACAAAGAAATTAAAAGAATTAAGAAAAGAAGTTCCTACAGAAGAAGTGAAGGAATTTATTAGCAAGTTAGCTAAATTTGAAAAATTATCACAAGAAGAAAAGGAACTAAAAAAGGAAATTAAGAAGGAAACTGCTGATCTACACATGTTGACAAAGGAAACGATTGAGAATTTATCGGACGAAACCGTATATGAATTGCTTGATAAAAAGTGGATTGGCAATTTAATTGAAAGTATCAACAAGTTGCCGGATACGATCGTAAATAACCTTGTTTCTAAAATTCAAGCTCTACAGTCAAAGTATGCAACAACATATTTTGAAGTAGAATCAAAAATTAAAGAAACTGAACGCTTATTGTCGTCAATGATTGATGATTTAGAAGGAAATGAATTTGATATGAAAGGCTTGAGTGAGTTTAAATCACTTTTGATGGGTGAATAATATGAATGATAAGCAGAAACCTTCAATTCGTTTCAAAGGATTTACAGAAGCTTGGGAACAGCGTAAGTTGGGAGAT